>Ga0265295_1000153_pt1 | contig 141174 bp, 201 predicted proteins | sample Munlansysbiofilm_FD_192503 | JGI IMG/M metagenome (GOLD analysis project Ga0265295, IMG submission 192503) | Leachate microbial communities from a municipal landfill in Southern Ontario, Canada - Methane capture system biofilm | ecosystem: Engineered > Solid waste > Landfill > Unclassified ... | reverse complement strand
ATTGATTTTTAATGCGCTTATAACACCATTCAATATCTCTGCACTACCATCTGAATTAGCTTTTAAACTTATAGGCATTTTATACCACCTCTGGGAATGGATATCTTGCTTTTATTTCAGCAACCTTCTCCATCCATTTAGTATAGTCTGGATCTGTTCCATTTTTCATAGCATCATATTCTGCTTCTACTTTCAATGGATCAGATTCTTTAATATATGCTTGAGAACGATTTGAAAGAACTTCTTGTCTTTTTATTTCGTTTAGCTTTTCTTTGTTAATTGTAATTTTCATTTGTTAAGCTCCATACCCATCTGGATTACTAAAGTCCACTTCCCATGTTTCTTGTGGTTCTGTGGGAAGTTCTGTGTGTTCTACTATAAAAAATGGAACACCTGTGGGAACATCTTTTAGTGCTGTTTCTTCTACAGAAAGAACACCAGAAGGAGCCATTACCGCTATTGAATTGTCTATTGGATATATAATTACTTTCATATTTTTTGGTTCCTTTTATCTATGTATACACAGACATGCACTTTTAGGGGTAAATAGTCCAGAAGTTGTATCTGTAGTAAATATAAATTGTACTCGAACAGAACCAGCTACCATAGAAGATGTATTGTATATTTTACCAGATCCTCCCGTAGTATTTGCAGTGTCACTAGCAGGACCAGCTGTCATTGTTACGATATAGTTAGCATCTTCCATGGGTATTATGAAATTGACTGTGTAATCTCCAGTAGCATTCCTAGCAACACTACTTACATTCCCAGAAGCTCTAACAGTTGGTGGCGTAGTAGTTCCATCAAAATTTACCCAACACTTGCATTTATAATTTTCTGTTCCATCAATATTTTTCCATGTATCTGCAATCAATTCTGTGGTTTCGACCCCACCAGGAATATCAACTTTACCTAATTCAGTAGAATCTAAGATTCTATCTACCTTTATAATACTTGCCATGATAATTAAAACTCCCAGCTAATATTGATTGTCCCTGCGTCAAATGTGTCTGTGCCGTTTACTGTGGTAATTCTGAGGCGGTCTAGGGGGCCTGAGAGGGTCTTAGTACCACTACTAAACCCGGCGCTATGTGTGGCCCCTGTGTCAGAAAAAGTGCCAGTGGCGTACCACGTATCCCCCTGAGTTTTAGTAAGTATCAGCGCCCCGTTTCTTGTCACTGCTGGTGCGGCCACCCCCGAGTGCACCCCAAATCCAGTAGAAATAGCAGCCGCCCCTGATGCTCCAGAAATTTGACCGAAGACACTAGAATTGTACCCTGACGCATCCACTGTCCCTGCCCCTAGTCTTACAACAGGAAGACTAGCCCCGTTCGTACTAACACCATCAAACATCGCAGTAATCCGCTTGACCCCTTCAGGAATCCCAACGAAATCAACCACCGTTCCACTTGCAGTCTTTGCTTCACCTAAATTAATAGTAGTCAAAGCAGTAATTTTTCCATATAATTCTGTATCAACATCAGACAGACCAACAGTACCATCTTGTACTTTATCTATTCCAAGTCCACCTTGTATTTTAGTAGGCATTTATATTTCTCCTTGTGTAACTTGTGTAGCCATTATATCACCGTCCAAGTACTACCATCTGGGATATCTATAGTGATTCCATCAGCAACAGTAATTGGTCCAACAGTCATTGCATTATGACCAGCAGTAATTGCATGACTATAATCGATAACTGCTTTAGTTTCGTAAAATGAACTTTGAACACCTCTTGCAAACAGAACGGGGCGTGTTCCTGTGCTATCTGCAATTTCGTCTACGTTTAATATACCAGCCATTTATATTTCTCCTTTAACGAGAGTCTTTATGTCAATAGTTGTAATCATATAATTAGAACTCCCATGAGATGTTGATGGTACCAGCGTCAAATGTGTCTGTGCCGTTTACTGTGGTGATTCGGAGTTTTGTGAGCGGTCCTGAGAGTGTTTTTGATCCAGCACTTACAAATACCACACCATTAACAGAACTAATGTTGGAGGTCTCGGCGTATTTATTGTTGGATATATATAATATCGAAGCAATTCCGTGCATGGACGATGTAGCAGCAACAGAACTAGCAACCCCGAAACCACCCCCAAACGCTGTTGGTGTACCTGAGAATTGCACAATCGAAGAATACCCAGAAGTCTCAAAGGTATCAGACCCAATTTGCATTTGAAGATTGCTAGCACCATTCGTACTAACCCCATCAAACATCACTGTAATGCGCTTGACACCTTCTGGAATCCCAACGAAATCAACAGCAGTGCCAGAGGCAGCGACACTTACACCAAGGTTGATGTTCTCATCTTTACGCAGCTTCTCACTCTCAAGCCTACTAATCTCATTCACCACTGCAACAGCATTCAACACATTAGGATCACTAATGACATCATAAGCCTTGATGCAGGGGAGCATTGTGAGTGCTTTGGGACGGGTTTCGTCGGCTGTGCGGGGAGTGCCGTTAGTCCCGTCACTGGTGGCCTCTCTTACTTGATTATTTGCCAATAAAGCCCCACCAAGATCACTTCTTGGTGGGCCACCGGGTCCAGTGAGCGCATCTGCTTGACCATACAGCGCGTGATTGTGACCTTGAAACGCATCCTCTTCCACCAAACCAACAGCCCTCGTAGCAGACTTACCACGGATGAACCTATCGTCTACTTTAGGTACTCTAAAGGTAGTGCTTCCATCACCTGGAGAGTACTTACCTTCATCCCAACTTGCATCATCAGCAGAGATGTTCCCACTGGCCTGTGCAAATGCCCACAAGTCAGGGAAGGCTGCTCTACTTCTCAATTGTCCATCTGCAACAACAAAAGCTTCTGGAGCAACAGTACCAGTAAACCACATAAAAGAACCAATAGGTAATTTAACTTGCTCCATAGTACTTAATGTGCCGTCTACGTCAGGTAACACCAAATTTCTATTTAGGTTAGTTGCGGGAGCCTGTAACGTAAATGTTCCAGTCCCTGCATCATTTCCCTGTAATGCTAATTTAGCCATTACTTACTCCATATCCCAAAGTCTTGTTTGCTCTTCAGCAGAAAGTCTTAATGCTTCTGATAATTGGGCTTTGGTTACTTGAATTGGTTCATTATTAGCAAGAACCCAAAGAGTAGTTTCTGTATCATTCATTAATTGAATGGCTCTCGACATGCGAGTTTGAGAGGTTTCATCACCGTCAAAAATCATACCATCTACTTCTACTTTAATGTTTTTTACTGCTTCCTCACGATTGGCTTTAAAAGCTTCTCTTGCTTGCTTGTCAATATCTTCTTGTGTAATTTTAGGAAGAGCTGCTTGTTCTTGTTCTGTAAGTTCTCTTTGAATAACTTTACCTGTTTTGATATCTACTTGTGTAATATGCATATATTTCTCCTTATAGAAATTAGAATTCCCAACTAATGTTGATTGTGCCAGCGTCGAATTGGTCTGTTCCGTTTACTGTGGTGATGCGGATGCGGTCTATTACGCCTGAAAGGAGCTTTCTCCCGCATGAAGTATCAACACGGTTTCCAACCGGTGGAATATCTGTTGTGAGTCCATTGTAAAGCCACATATTACCTTCCAGTAAATTTAATACCAGTGCCCCTGATAGCGAAACTGGGGCTGACCAACCTTGCATGAACAAAAAGCCAACCGTTGAGGAGGCAATGAACGATGAATAGTTTGCGTTACTGACGTATCCAGAGGTGTCTACTTCCCCACTACCAATCCGAAGTAGTGGGAGGCTAATTCCATTAGTACTAAACCCATCAAACATCACTGTAATTCGCTTGACTCCTTCAGGTATCCCAACGAAGTCCACAGCAGTACCAGAGGCAGGAACAGAAGTTCCCAAAACAATATTTTGATCCTTATCTAATTTGCCGTTAATAGTACTAACCATTTCAGCAGCATTTAAAACAGATGGTTCTACAACAGAATCAAACGCTTTAATACATGGGAGCATTGTGAGTGCTTTGGGGCGGGTTTCGTCGGCTGTGCGGGGAGTGCCGTTGATGCCGTCAGAGATAGGGACGGCCAAGGGAAGTGCGGTGTTGCTCGACCCCAAAAAGGCCGCAGCGTTAGGTTGGCTTGTTGTTGGGTTCGCGTAGAAATCATTTATTTGCTGTCTTAGGGGTTTGGTGGCATTAGCTGGATTGCCAATTGCGTGTCCCTGAAACGCATCCTCTTCCACCAAACCAACAGCCCTTGTACCAGACTTACCACGAATGAACCTATCGTCTACTTTAGGAACACGGAAGGTAGTAGCACCATCACCGGGACTATATTGCCCTTCATCCCATACAGAATCATTTACTGCAAGATTACCACTCGTAACAATCCAACTCCATAAATCTGGATAAGCGGCTCTACTATGTAATGTACCATCTGCAACAAGATATCCTGCGGGAGCAATATTACCAGTAAACCACATCAACGTTCCTACTGGTAGAACAAACATCTGCTCAAATCCATTAGGAACAGAAGGTGATCCAGTACCAATAGAATCTACTATAGTATCTACATTTATCCCTTCAGTAGTTATTCCTGTACTACCATTTAATACAATAGGCATTTAATTATCTCCTAAAATTTTATAGAATAACCCAACGTGAACCATCAGGAATAGCTACATTTACACCATCATCAATTAAAACTGGTCCTGTGGTCATTGCATTTTTTCCGGCTGTAATAGTATAGTTGTTATTTACAATAGATGAATTCTCATAGAAAATATCGTCTTTATTGGGTTCTACACCACCGCCAGTTGCTCCACCTCCACCACCGATTGCTCCACCTCCACCACCGATTGCTCCCCAGACCCCATTTGAATATCCTTCAAACGAATTCAGCTCGGTATTATATCGAATAAGACCATTAGATGGCGAGCCAGGACGCTGTGCTTCTGTTCCTACTGGTAAAAGAGCCGCACCCGTTTCAGAATCTTTTAGAACAGCTCGGTTCCAGACTCCTTTTTCTGCGTCAGTGACAAATCTCTTAGTAGTAGATTCTACAATGATAGAAGCAGGGTGTGTGGCAGGGTGTGTATAGTTGTTGGCGTTATTAGCAACGCCGTTTAATTTTGTTTTATCAGCTGCACTCATAAAGCCAGCAACAGTAGTAGTTACATCAGCATGAGCACCACCAGAAGATCCAATATGGGAGTTGACTTCTGCTATAGTTAAATTTATTTTATCGCGCCAAAGACCTAGGGTATCACCTAGAGCGACTGTTGGATTCGAAGGCATTCTTCAACTCCTCTATTTCTTTTTGTTGAAGGTTTACATTATGTTCTAATGCACACACCCTCTGAATTAATGATTCGAATTTACTTCTTTCTTCTTTTGTTTTCAATAATGCTGCAAGACGGGCTTTTGCTTCTTCATATGCAGCATTATCAGTATTTATAATGCCTGGACCAGATCTTTCTATCTTCATCTTATATCCTTGTGGAGGGTCTTAAGACCCTCCAATTAAACTGTAGCAATTGCTCTAAGATTCTTTACTCTTGGAACGTCTACTTTGTTCCGAGATTTCAAATCAATTTTTATTGCGAAAGACTTGAATTCTGTATCAACATCAATCTCAGGATAGTATGAATATTCAACAAATGAATTCTGAGTATCAATATTGTTATTTATACTATTACGTTTCATCTTTCGCCAAATAACAGTATCGTCCAATAGAAGAGAAGAAACAGTTTTCAATGAATGAATTTTTTCCCATACAATAGACAAGTCAGACGGAGTATTCAAAGATATAGCAGCAGTTCTTGCTCTCCAAATGTATCCAAGATATGTAACATATGCCCCAGATGCATAGTTTGTTGCGGTCCAAGCAGGGCAATTGATATTCACACTTGAACTTATCGGAAGAATTAGAATCGCAGTATAATCAGTGGATATGCCATCATACAGTGTCTGAGTGAGATCACCATTTTGAATCATGGCAAATTCATCTGGATTTCCAACAGATCTCAAAAAGATCTTTCTTGTATCTGCGTCATACCCTGTTACAATTACCTGAGACTTTGGTTCAAGATTCTTAGATACATTGTTGTAGTAAAATACTTGACAAGTTTGTCCATCAAGCTTTGGACCGGCCGAGATATCTATACCAAGACCAACAGTAGCATGAGTAACATAGATCGGCTGATAGTCTGTGGTTCTAAAGAAGATATCAGCATCAGAGAATCCGGGAGCAACCATATCAAGAATTACTCTGATATCATTAGCAGGATTTGCTAGCACAAGATTATTAGATACATATGTTCCAGCGTTATAGATATAAACTGGATCAGAAGAGTCCTTTACAAGATTCTTTACAAAGATCCCATATACCTGTTCAGTATCAATCTGAGGAGATACATTGATGTCTTCAGTTGACATTACAATTTTAATAGAGAACGGAACAGGATTACCAGATCCAGCAGCAAAGATAGTTTTCAATGTTGTATTGAAAATATCAGATCTGTTGTCATACTCTGTCCAGGTGGCGTCAGAGCTCCATTTGTAATAAAACTTTGCTGAAGTTTTTGTTGGAGTGAAGATATTTGCTACAAGAGTTTGCATGGCAACTTCATATTCTTCGGCCTGCAAAGGTAGATCAAAAACAGTTTCAGAACTAACAGATGTAGAAAATACACATTTATTAATTTTGAATTTGATGTCTGATAGTTGTTCTGCGGTCCACGTTCTTGCATTCTGTGAAGAAAACAACGAACCGAGAACAGGTTGTTCAGCAATACCAATTCCAGTAATAAGATCAGTTTTTCCGAGTGTAGAAGTATAAATGTTATACTTATATGAAGGTGTAATTACAACAAACGCATATTCTTTATTTCCTTCAAGAAACAGCGGTTCACTGAATTTAAAGTTGGTTGGTACGTTTGCTCCAATATTAACTTCAGAAGACTGTTTCTGTACTTGAGAAAATTCCAACATATTGTCAGAAGGATATCCATTTACACACTCAACAACAAAAATATCTACTGGAATATTATCATCTTTACTCTGAAAGAATATATCAATAGAATCAAGATACACCCCGTTTTCTTCTTCAACAAAAAACGATTGCGCAAGAGGATCCCATGCATATTCTGCAACAACAGAAGAAGTGGCGGTTGAAGCTTTCCACTGCCTAATATAAGTTTGAGAAACTTCATTCCAAATAGTTTTGCCTCTAGCGGTGTAATAAGCAGATCCAACAGATGTTTTGCTTGTATCTTCAAGCAAAACAAGCTTGGTGCCAACAGGAACACCAGCTGGAATTACAAATGTCCCAGATAAGGTGCCATCAGAGGCTGGAGTCGCGTTTGACAATACCAATGGTTTGCCATCAAGAGTAGCTTTTAATGCAACGCCGGGACGAAGTCCTGTTGCTGTATAATTTACAGTTCTAGATCTCATGTACTCATCAACAGATTCTTTTGCTACAGATGAAGAACCAGATAGTGCGAATCCTGCGTCGGTAAAAGAGGTTGTTATAGTATTAGTTGTAACAACTCTTTTTCCAATACGATCCCCAAATCCCCAGTTTACACCACGCTGGTGATTAGTTACAGTATAGCTTGTTGACCATGATCTAAATTGTGTAGGTGGTTTTGGTACTTCAACAAATGTCTGTTTTACTATAATATTTCCAAGGTTGTTTACCCAAGTATCAATAGACGGAGAAAGCTTTAAAGATCCCTTCCATGTATAGAACAATAGCTTCTGAATATTCATATACTCTGATGCGTATTTGTTTTCTGCAAAAGCTATAGTTGTATATGGAAGAGTAATAGTAATATCATTCTTCTTTGTGTTTAAACTTGAGGATTCATTATATAGCAAATCATAATTTTCAGCATCAAACTGGCACCTAATAGACTGTTCCGCAGAATCGATAGTACAGTCATACTCATCATTAGTAAAATCTGAATTATCAAAAGTCTCAAAATTATCTGTGAAGATCCCGGACTTATATCTGTTCATTCCATTTTCATCAAGAATCATCATGTTAACAGCTGATTGTTCTAAGAGGTTCAATGAAACAACTTCTTCAACGTTCTTAAGACGTGTATTGATTCTATCGATATCAGACATAGTATATCGAGGATTCTCAATAAGAGTCACTATAGATTCATCTTTGAGAGAGTTCACATATGCTTTAGATGCGATCATTCCGATAGAAAGAGCATTGGATGGAATGTTTGGTAATTGTGGATTCTCAGATGGAATCCCAGGAGATACACCAAACACACCGTTTTTATCAACCCAAATATAGTCAGTACGAGGAAGATAAATGTTTGCAGTGAATTCAAGTTCTGTTCTATGAGCAGGATATAGCATCCCAGTCGAATTCAAGGTTGTACTTTTTACTCTGAAGTCAAGACAATCCCGCAGCACATATGACAATCCAGATGCAGACTTATAGATTGGAATAATAGAATAGATATCAGGAATATCTGATAAGAACGTAGCATTGCCGACAGTCACATATGAATTAGCAACAAATGGTCCTTGGCCGACGTGGTTATAATATCTAAAGGTGATAGTATAAGCAGTATTTCCAAGAGGAGTATTTTTGTATGTGCTTGGGAGTGCACTAAAGCCAGAAACAACACCCGCTCCATAAGTAAAATCAGACTGCCCATTAAAGAAAACGAGCTCATCTTTGAGATCGGCTGGAGTATTTACGGTAGTATTAGATGTCTGAACTACTGAAATGATATCAATAATATCTTCTTGATTCAATGTAATAAAATCATCAGTACTCCCGATTGTAGCAGATGTAGTACCATTAGCAGCAACCTTTGTACGAATACCCATCAGATCTCTCTGAATTCGAAGAACTACTGTATAAGAAGTAGCATTTTCAATAGATGCGCCCGCAATAGTTGCAACTGAAACCGATCCAGAGTTGTTCGGAGTCAAAGACAGATTATTAATATTCAGATGAACACCAGTAGAAGTATTGTAAACAGAAACCAATCCTACAAATGTTGGAAAATCAATAGTAGTATCAGACTCAGTCAAATTGATAGTATTACCAGAAACCTCTGAAGTAGCTACATAAGAACGAGTAGATTCATATTCAATTTCACCAGAAACAATTTCTTTGACTTTAGAATATGTTGAGTTGATAATCGGAACAGAAGATCCAGCAACGAACGTAGCAGATCCAACAGTTCCTAGGAATAGATTAATATACAGTAGGCCGGGATTTGCTTTAGATCTGATGGATTTAGCACCAGAAAATGCATTCTGAATAGCAGATGTATTTCGTAGATATACGAATACACTATTGCCAGATTTATAGATATTAATGATTCGGCATTCACCAAGAACAGAGCCGGTTCCATCAACACCGGTCATGACTTCTACTATTTCCTGCTTCTGATAGTCTGGTATTCCTTTACCAGATATTCCACCAGTGACATCATCAATCAGTGCTAGAGTATATGCAGCATCTGGAATATAAGAAGAGATATGAGCTTTATTCAAAAAGGTCCGAGGCTTGTTGATCTCAATTTCTTTAGACGCAATATTGTTAACTCTGTACCCTTGAATATAACCAAGCCCCGGCTGAATTTCTGCTACAAACTTAGACAGATCAGAATCATGTTCACGAAGATAGATCTTCCAAGGATTAACAGCATATGAGCCAGATTCTTCAAATGTTCTCTGAGCAAGTGTGTCCATTAGATCAGAATTGGGATCAGATGTTTGTTCTAGGGACAGTTTGTCACCGGTAATAATAATTTGCGGCAAATAATTACTAAGCATCTCAGGGGTGATCTCAGCATCACCATCCTTATATCCAAACAATTCTACGTTTATCTGATATCTGTCTGCACCTGGAGCATTATAGTTATAAGATCCAGCAGCAGGGTCATTTAGAGATGAATCGGTTTCAGATGTTACATATTTACGTTCGATCATATAGCCGATATGATATGTATCAGTATCGAGTACATTTACACCAATAGAGATATTTTGTGGTTCAACAAAACAAAAATATCCATCGATGAAAAGAATTCCTTCACCAGACGCAGCAACAAACGCATTGGACAATGTACCAGATTCCATGATAAAATTCATAGAAGGATCTGCTTGGTCTACAAAGGTTTCGCCGTCTGTAATTTCTGATCCCATATATGAAAACAGAATATACCGAGATTCGTTGGAAAGTCCAGTAACAATAATAGGCTGATTTGATGTAGAGCCAATATATACTTTACCAACAAGATTAGCTGGCGTAATAGTAGCCCCATCAGCATTAATCAGTTTAATCTGTAGAGCTGGCTGATTATAAGATGTAGAAATCCGAGCTCCTTTAACTACAGATCCATCTTTAAATACATACCCACCCAAAGATGCAAGCTGATTCTGTAGTAAAGTCTGAGATTGAGTAAGTTCACGAGCCTGCACACCCTTAGAAGGGTTGTACATAATTCTCACATAATTTTTAGAAACATCAAAATCATCGTAGTAGGGAGATTCACTCCCTACATGCTTATATGGATTAGTCATTAAACTCTCCTAGAATACCAAAATCAAATTAACTGTTTCAGACTGCCCAACTTCTCTATATACACGTCTTTTGTTATCAAGATAAACCAGTTCGCCAGAAGTTACATTGAAGTCTGCAGCGGAATATTTATCACCAGCAATAAAAGCGTCAGAATTGTCTTTCGGATCATATAGAAGTCCAACCTGGCGGAATGCAATATCATACGGGATTTCAGGGGTTTCATCTGCAAAGGTTAGAGCAACAAGAATTCTGTGAGCTCCCAATACTCTATTAGCAAAAACATCACCAAAGTTAAACTGTTCTGATGTCAGTGTACCGCCTGGATATTCACCGCGGGTACTATATGGAACTGGCATCCATGCATCTAGTAATAGGCCAGCATTGATCATTGCAATTGGAAGATCATAAAGATATTTCCAAGTATATCCATCAGCAGTAACAACAGAAGCTCCTCGAGTGGCAGGTTCCTGAGAAGTTAATCCAAGTCCGGCCCCGATACACTGAAATACCATGTTGCTAGAAGTTAAACAAAAATAGTTAGTAGCACGTTCAGCTGCTTCAACAGTTAGATCTAACGGAGCAAAAGTTGTTCCAACGGTCCAGTTGATACGTGGAACCATTACAGCTAGATTAGACGGAGTAATACGTTTGATACCGATGATATCTGATCGAAATGCATTTTCATCGTTCATTGAATCTGTTGGAGTTGGAGGAAGATTTTCATTTTCCCATTCAGCTGTTTTGGATAATGCAACATATACGTTGGATGATCCATTTAGAACGGCATTTATAAAGTGTTCTGTATTTAGAACAGAAATATCGGATTTAAGAATAGCAGCCATGTTGTTCTCCTACGGCATATACTTGTTAAGTTTAATATTATTTATATAAAGTTTTTTGTTGAGAGGTACTCTATATGATTGTACCTGATTATAGGATCTACGTTTTAACGATAAAAATTCAATAAAAGATCCTGATGGAATTACAGAAGTAAAATATAATTTATTTCCAACAAGAACCATTTTATTCCACCAACAATATCCATTTACAAACGGAATAGCATGATAGCTTTTTAAATGTTGTTCTGCAATAGTAAAATAATTTGTTGTTAGATGAGCTGTATTAGTGATGAATTCGTATCTTGTATTGACTACAGATAAAGGATTTATAATGGTAGCAATTTCCCCGATATATGATCCACCTACTAAAGTATATTGGGATGTTGTTCTTGTCATATCTTTAGCAGCAATTTTCATTCCATTAATAAAGATTCCTGGAACTACTGAATTATATTCTTCAGCTATAATCGGAATAATATTGCTAGGTTGGATAATGCGTTCAAAGTATTCCTTTTCAGCATCTGTTCTCCAGACTGTCAACATTTCATTGCTATTAACTGTAGATGGCAGATCTAATGTGTTCCAATCAATGTCATGAATATAATTACCAGATGAATCGAAGATCATGAAAGATGACATATTAGAAGATCTAGCAAAATGTTGAACTTGTAGATCTTCAAATTTATCAGATAGTAAATAAGATTCGTTTGCTAATGCTACATCTATCGTTTCTCTAAGTTTGCCCTGAACTTGCATCTCAAGATTGATATTCGTATCAGCAATAAAAGATGTATTCAGTTCCATCGTCTGAAGAAATTTCAAATACCACATTCTGAAGTAATCAACCGCTGGAACGTCCATGATAAACTTAGAAATATCTTCAGTAACAGTTCCAAAAATCTTTAAACCCGCTGGATGAATCAACCGAGTCACTGGATCAATATATTCAGAAATTGGAATCTCAGATGATAGAACATACGAAAAATCCTGATAATAATATGAATCCTGAATTACCATATCAGAATCAAGCAATCCAGAAGTACCGTCATAATATCCAGGACTAACTTCTACAACAGAAATTGTCAGAGTGTCTTCGTCTGGTTCTACACCGAACTCAGTAAAAGTCAGAATAATTTCTTCATCCGCAACAAACTGTCCTACTACATTAGTGATTACCATTGCTAATTTTGGTAGAAGATCTCCAGTAAACATAAACGGCTGAACGTCTTTTACTGTTCCAGATGCACCAGATTCAGAACCAATCAATCTATATCTAATATATTTAGACAAATCACCGTATTCTGAATATTCAACTGGAATAATATATGTAGGTTGGATCCATCTTCCGTCAGAAGTCTTTAGCATCTGGTCTTTAGGATATGAAATTCGGACTCTTGCATCGTAAAAAACATTGAAAAAATATTCATATGATGCAATTGATCCTTTTGCACGATACATCATAGAAATATTCTTTAACAATATTCTGAGCTCTGCAGTCAGTACTTCTGGGAAACCCTGCATCAATTCAGATTTCAGCATTAACAAATAATCTTCTTCTGCAGCATCAATATCCTGATTTTCAACAAGCTTATCTATAATATGGCCGGCGTGTTCATCTTGTTCTAAATGTTCTACAAAAGCTTTGAAAAACTCCAAAAGCTTTGGTGCATATTCTTTATAGAACGATGGAAAAGCTCGTTCATGCATTAAATTAAACATATCACTCATGTTAGTTCCTATTTTATATCAGTAAGAAATACGTTATGAGAATCCAATCCTAATATAATATTTTTACTTGAATTGATATCTAACGAATCTGGAACAGCCGATACTTTGATTTTTGTATTTGCTGGAGCGCCGAAATCGAAACTCTCTAAGCTGATTCTTCCAGTTGTATAGTTGACCGTTCCAACTTCTGAAGTAGTAAGACCATTGTTATAAATCAGTTTACCATTTAGATCATATATGTAATGTGGGGTAGAAGATCCAACAGCAACCCATGTTCCAATCACAACTGATCCAGGTTTCAATTTGTTATTGAAAAAGAACACATGAGATGCAGTAGTATTAAACAGTGGAGTCACAAATTGCTTAATAGACGTTTCAGTTGCAACCGAAGCAATAGAAGGATCTACATTGGTTACAATAGAAAGCAGCTGAGAGTTCTTATATCCTGTTCCAAAGTTCTCAACTTCATTGTTAAAATATCTAATAACTGCATCAGAGATCTTGTTTGTTAATTCAGACCGTAGAAGATTCGTTTTATATGGATGCCAGTTGATATTTAGAACAATATCGATCTGGATGATAGACGGATCTACAATATCCAGTCCGATACACGGAATATTCTTTTTTGCTATAGAAGCGAGGATGTCTTCTTTTTGAAAATCTGTTAGAATATCAATGTCTTTTGGTTTGATTGAAATAAAGACTCTTCCATATTGTGGTGGAACGTTTTCTTCACCACCCCAAACAGCAACAGACTGAATCCAATCACCATACACGGATTTGATAGCAACAGCATAGTCTTGTGCAGTTACGTTTCGATTCTGTCGCTGATACATCTTTGGAGCTAGGAACTTTACTGATTCATCTGGTTCTTTGTCAGATCCGATTAGTTCACGTTCTACCTGTGTAATAGAAATATCAGAATATGATATCGCTCCAATATTATAAGATAGTCCATACTTAATAATATTGTTTGCTTCTGCTCCAGAAGTTACAAGATACTTAATAGAAACATAATTGTTTGGTTCAAGCTTCTTTCCTAGTACTCCGTCACCAAACTGAATTTCTATATTGCCGTCATAAGACTCTTGCATAAAATAAACCAAAGATTCAGGACCAATACCAGCAATATCATCAGCAAAAGCAAAAGTGGTTGATGCAATAGCAGAAGAAGTGTCCTTTACAGTTACTCTGATATACTTTGTATCTACCTGCGCATTGGACAGTAAATATTTTGTTGTGTAGTTTAAATCTTGTGTATAGAATTCTTCAGCAAATGTTCCTTCTACAACTGATACGTCTGCATACCAGAATCCATCGGTTCCAAGATAGAAATATGCATTGTCTAAAGAGCTGAACCGATATGAAGAAGATCCATCTGTTGCAGTGAAAACGGTATTAGCCGGTACAAAATCAGATGTAGTAACATTTACTTCAGGATTCTTTACTTTCAAACGAATCTTATTACGAGCAGCGCAGTATTGATATGGCATATACCCCAAAGACTTTGCGCGAGAAACAATATTTGCTCTCTGTTGCGCGGAATCTAAAAAACATTCATTGATACTGAAATTGGCGTATCGTAGTAAATAATGAGAAGTATAAGCAAGAGCATCAATCAAAGTTACAATAGCAGGAGCCGTAAAATTGATATCTTTAAATTCATTTTTAGTAGCAAGTACTTCTACTATATTCTGTTTTAAACCTTCAAAAGTAATGTTAGTTGTATTCATTAGTTCTCCTATCTAACCCGATTGATAACATAAACAAATGTATCAGTCTGAGATAGATCCAAAATTTCGTATATCATTTCAATCTTTACTTCTCCACGATCTATAGCATCTGCAGAATCAAAAAAGATTTTTAGATCAAGCAATCTAATTCGTGGCTCATAGTTCTTTATCAGGTTCTCTGCTTCTGTTTTGACAACAGACAGAAAGAACGGATCATTTGGTTTGAATAACAAATCAGCAAAATAAGATCCAATCTCTGGATGCCATTTTCGATCATAATACCGAGTCTTAAATAACAGAGCTAATGACTGTTTGATAGATTCAGTATTTTTCTTTTTGACAATATCACCAGTCAATTCATTTTGTCTGAATAGTATATCAAAATCAGAATATATTTCTCTTTTCATAATTCTATTTATCCTACCATTACATCAGAAGATCCAGATCCTGTAGAATCACCATTAGACAATTTTGTTCCAACTGTTACTATCGGAGATCCATTTACTAATACAGATGAATTACCTATCACACAGTTTTCTTTAGAATGACTGCAACCACATTTATGATATCCCCAAAGATCTCCAACTTTTGCTGGTGGTAATCCATTGATCAGAACATTACTATTAGCCCCGATGTTAGTAATTGGACAACACTTGCATGCTCCAGTTGATGTATCTCCAAGACGGCAAACTCCAGGCATATAGACCTCCAAAATAGAAAAGGCAAGACATTGCTGCCTCGCCCATTGTTATTTATATAGAAGGAAATGCTTACATTGACTGAAGCATTTGTTTCCAGACCTTCATAAATTCATCATACAATTCGTCTACAGTCTTTCGAACGCCGTCACAATCAATCTCAATGATCTGTTTATTGAAGCAGATCTCATCCTTTTTGAAAGCATCTAGAAACAATTCTTGTTCTTTTTTCATATTACTAGCATCAATAGATTTTCCATCATCAACGATCAGGGAGAAATCATTTGCTTTTAGTAGAACAAGAATAGTATCAAGACGAGCTCTAGGCAGAACAGGAATAAACGTTGGAGTATATCCACGATACAGAGGAGCATAAACCCATTCACCGAGATGTAGACGATCAAAGATAACATTAGATTTTCTTGCTGACATCATATTAAACCATGTAGAAAAGTAATGCATCTGATAAAGAGATTCGGAATCTCCTAGAACCTTTAGTTTTTCTGGTTTAGATGAATGCACTACAGGCCAGGGAAAGGCTTCATTCCGAAGTTTCTGAATGAACGTAGACTTACCAATATTGTCAATTCCTTCAACGATAATAGCCATTTTAACCCCTTAACCAAGTTGTATATTTCTGAATGAGTTCTGGTTTGTATGTTAGATTTGCTGCATTTCCATGTAGACGCAAAGCAGCTTCAAATCCAAGTAACGATTCATATTCTTCAAGTGTAGGACAATAATAATCAGTAGAGTTCATAACAGGAGTTTCGGTTCCATCTGCTTCACTAATCTTATCAGCCATATCAAAATGACGTTCATAGAGATGCAAAGAATTTGCCATAAGTGTATAAGATCCGCATTCTAGGGCTGGATAAACCTCAGACAATTCTCGCCATACTAATTTCTGAATATGACAGAACTGAAAGACATCATTGCAGTACCCAAGAACAATATCACAAGATCTCATATGAACAGTCATATAGAGTACATCTTCACGGATCATAAACTGAATAGATGTAGTACAAGGAAAGTCTTTTGTTGGAAATCGTTTGTGATGAATAGAATTAATATTGATAATCGCTTGACGAGAATCTTTATCTTCTTTTAGTTTTTCTACTACGTATTGAAATTGATTTTTTTCAAAGTAATCAGTGTGTGCATCAGTAAAATATGGAAGAACTGATCCCATACGTTTAAAGATATAATGTCCATAGTTAGAATTAAGCGTTCCGTCTGGATTACGAATAGAATCCCAGAACTTTGCATAATGAGCAATAGCATTGGCGCCGATTCTAGATTGGTCTCCAGATAGATACCAACACAATTCAGCAACTAAGTACTTTAGAGAGATCTTTCGATCTGGTGTCCATACAACATTGTCATGAATGTCATCAACTTCTACTACGGCATTAATGCATTCGTGGATCTTCTGTCCTCTAGGGGAACAAATAAAATCCGGGTCGTCCTTTAAAGTTACAATTGCGTTCTCAAATGCTTCGGTCGCATTTCTACCTCTGACATGAATACTTGGTCGTTTCAAGCTTGCCTCCTGAACATTGTTTATCGGTTTTTGTAAAATATTTTGTCGTTACTGTCAATCAAATCTCAGATCATATCCCAAAGCATTCTTGATGAACTCGTTGAAATACTTACTAACATCTGGAATACCTTCAAAATGTTCTTTCAATACGTAGATTCCATCATGAAGCATTAGACCAATACCGTTTCGAGTACTCTTCAGCGATAGATTTCCATACTTCGGTACTGGGACTGATGCCATTTTTTCGAGAATAATGACTTCTAGAGCCTGATACATATGAGCCAATTTCTTGCCAAGGGATGTTCCACGTTCAAGTTTCATCTTAGCACCAAGAGCGTTCTCAAAATATGTTCCAGTTTCTGTCTTTACTTTATGATTATCTATATACCATTTGACAATTCCACGGAAATCTGCAATGAGATTCTGGAAGTCTTTGTTGTCTGCTAACCGTTCTGGGACATCTGTCATAGTATAGCCGGAAGTCGTGACAGCTATAGTCTGAGGACATTTCTTACGAGCATCAAACCCAATATAGTTAGCATTATAATTAGCACCATAAGCAACAGCAATCAGATTAGTTTTAACATAATCTTCCGTCACAGTTGGATCAATTTCAGATAGATTAGAATGGAGCTTCTTTCGAAATCCATGAGGATCATCTACATAATTGGTGATATGGTCCATTGAACCAGTGTAGTTATTGTTCTTTGCATAATTATAAACAATAGAATAGACTGATGAAGCAATATCAATTTCAGTATATTTGGACAACAGTTTCTTGCGAATTGCTTTGGGTAACATTTGCAGAGACGGTCCTGATTGGTAGAGTCTTCCATGCTGAGATCTATGATATTCGAGCTTAATATTATTGTTAGTCTTGAACGCCTCATACTTAATTAGTTCAAGTGTTGCGATTACATGTAAGTTATTTGATTCGTTAGCAATTAAATCTTCAATGTTTGATAGATCGAGCTGAGCGGTATGTTCAAAAACAGTATTTTTCTGTTTTGTCAACCATGGAGTTCCTAAAGCGATCTCATAAAACTCAGATTTGAACTCGTCATATGAATATACTTTAATAGTAGAAGATTCAAATAGTTCTTTAGCTGTTGGAGAGGTCGGAACTTTTACTTCCGGAAACGAATAAAGAGAATAAAATTCTTCAATCATCTTCGGAAGTATTTCATTTTTATATTCTTTATTCCAAATAACGTATGGATGACCTTTTTGTTTGGAGAAATGAGCAATAGCAGAACTAACATTACCTCTAGTATATTCTTTTCCATTATATACCAAGACTGGAACTTCAACTTTATTTACAAATTGTCCACGGCGCGAAATTTCTGAAGAATATTCAGCAACTGCAGTATAATGCTTTTTAAGATCTATTTTGATATATTTAGTATCATCTGAATCAATAGTCAACAATAGATCAAGTGCTTCTTGTGTGAATCTATATTCTGGAAGCTTATTTTGAGGACAGTTCTTATAGAAATAGTATCCGCGCTGTACATGAGTTATAAAAGGACTTAAATAAGATGACGGCTTATCTTCTTTTGTCATGCGTGTAATTCCGGCACCATAGCCGAGAAATACATCTCTATCAAATCTATAGAACTTGCTCAATATATAAGGAGTTACAGCAAACTGCTCATACATTGATATATTAGACGCACGAAGATAATGATATATTGTTGTTAGCGTTGCAGCAGCAACAAGTTTATCATAGATGGCTTTATTAAAGACGGTATCGGTTGAAAAATTGTGATCTGGGTTGATAATGTCACAAAAAACAGGATGATTGAGAATTTTATCAGCAATAAAGATTTCGGCTGAAAGTTCATTCTCTTCTATTGCTGACAAATGTTCGGCTAGATGTTTTCTGGAAACAAACATATGACTCCTAATTCCACAAGATTTGATATATTTATAACATTTCTAGATATCTGTCAATAGGCAATTCAGCCAAGGTTGATATTTGTTTCATTAGACTGAATAACAATTCATATATCAACCATCATCCAATTGTCAATCAGTTTTGGCCTGGCCTTCCAATTTCAATACTTTACATTCAGTTTAAATTGGTTTTGGAGGGACATAATATAAAATAATAGAATAAATTTAAAAGAATCGTTAATTGATATTTATAAACTTCAAGAATAGTAAATAAGGACCAACAAAATATCGGAGCCAGGAACTGGCGACGGTCATTCGGAGGGAACCGGAGAATGAGATTAGAATAAATTTAATTGCTTAGATTAAAAACCTATTGGTTTTGGATCTAGAAATAACGAACAATAAAGGTATTTAGAATAGAATTTTAAAGGAACCATTAAAACCATTGTCACTAGGAACTAGTGACGGTATCATTCGGAGGGAACCGGAGAATGATCAATTAGTTGATATTGAAATTCATCTATCAATTAGAAGCTCGTCAATATAACTATAAGCTGATAGATATACTTTTAAATTATTTCTATCATTCCATGAAGACTCTAAAGTTTTAGTCTAAAAATACTTTCAGCTGTCTACTTTAGGTATTCACTCCGGTGATCTAATAAAATCTCATCAGAGTTTTGTCCTTGCGGACATCCACTTCGGTTCCCTCAGTGGAAAGATTTAGCTTCGCTCCTTTCAGTTAGTTTCCATAAAAATCTACAGAATAAAACTTCAGCTATAGCCACTTTATAGTCATTTGCTCCGCAATTACGAAAAATGTTGTGGAAAATAACGGTATCTACAAATGTTGAATTAAATCAACCACTTAGAGTGTGTCTATATTTCATCTAACCTGTTGAATTAATTGACTATTCCCGAAATTGACGAAAATTGCTGTATATTTACCAACAAAATTGATGAAAATTCAAAAACATTAATTATATAAGCAGGTTATAGGTCATTGCTTTAAAGGTGCTTTTGCCGCGGTTTTTGCCGTCAATAAATATATACATGAGTCATATCAACAGTACTACAAAAAAACCAACGATATCCCGGAAGAGCCGATATCATCAGGGATACTATCGTCCGAAGAATCCGTCTAAATATATGGGTAATCCTACATCCATCGTCTATAGATCTTCATGGGAGCGAAAATTCATTCAGTGGTGTGATGAGAATCCTGCTATTGTTCAATACGCATCAGAAGAAGTTGTCATTCCGTACATATCTCCTATAGATAACAAACAACATCGGTATTTCATCGACTTCTTTATTGCTGTTAGACAGAAGGATGGAACTATAAAGAAATTCTTAGTCGAGATCAAACCGTTTGCTCAGACTATTACTCCGGTCGTCAAACGATTGCTAACAGAAAAAGCAAAAGCACAATTCAAAGAACAGATGAAAACTTACATGGTCAACCAAGCAAAATGGGAAGCAGCCAAAAAGTATTGTCAGATGAGAGGATTTGAATTCTGTGTAGTTACTGAAAGACATTTATTTAAAGCTAAAGGTAAAAAGAAATGATAAATCAATTTGCAAAAGAAGTCCTTGGTGGGATTACTAAATCTACGGTATCAAGAAATGCTCGTAGATCTATGAACTGGTTATTCAATAAGATTAAGAATGAAATGCCAAACGTCAAACAGGTCTCTAGACCAAAAGTTGGTAGAATGTATCTAATGGTTTATGACGCAAAGACTAAAGACAAATTGCCGTACTGGGATTCTAACCCATGTATCATTTTGGTTGATGCTGCTCCCGGAGGATTCTATGGTCTGAACTTTCACTATCTTCCGATTAAAGAACGTCAATATCTATTAGAACAATTAGTTCCTTTTCAAAAACTTGTATCCGGTCGTAGTATAAATAATATTACTATATCTTATAAGAAGCTTCTTGGGTTATCTCATTCAAGATGGAAGCACTGCTTTAAAAGATATCTTTTTTCGCATATGAGAACAAAATTGATTGAAGTACCGATGAACGAATGGATTAATATAATTGAACTTCCATTAGCTCACTTTCACAAGGCAACTGCTACTTCAGTATGGAAAGATAGAAACAGAGGTTAGTCTATGTATTATAATACGTCATATTTAAGCAATTCAAGATTCAGTCCGGAAGTAATTCAAATCTTCCGGATGGAATCAATAAACAATGAACTGAAACGCGGATTCTTGTTTGGTAATAAGTATATCATCAGAATCGTTCCAGTAGGAGTCAAAACGCGGAATATCTTTGATTCTAATATTGGAATGCTGATCAATACAGTTGCTCTGCCGACTGTGAATTTTAATACCAAACAGATTCCAAGCACTCAGACTCATGCAACGATCTCAGCTGATTTTGGACAGCTTGATTTGACTGTATATAACACTGGACAAGAATATGATTCATTTCATAACTGGGGTGCTGCAATCTATAATCAACAGACTCGCGCATACGCGTACCCCAATGATACCGTAGTAGATATCAATGTGTCTGAGTATGACAAGGCAAACAATCAAGTTCTTATGCATGAATTCAACTACTGCAATTTGATTTCATATGGCGGATTACAATTGTCTCATAATGAAGCTGTAGAAGTTCAGACGTTTTCAGCATCAGTCAACTATAGACAATACAAGTTACTTTATACAAGAAAATTGGAGGCATAAGTGTTACCTAAAGTTACGTTACCAACGACCAAATGTGATCTTCCTATATTGGGAAAGACTGTTAGAATTAGAGCAATCACTTTGAAAGAAGAGAAGACCCTATTGCTTGCAAAAGAAGCGGGCAACACAGAAGATATTGAAGATTCTATTATACAGATGATTAGCAATTGCATCGATGATGATTCTATTCGTATAGATCAACTCGCAATGCCGGATCTTGTAATTGCATTTATTGCTATTATTGGAATCTCAAAAGGATCTATTACTAATGCTGCTTTGCTTTGCAATAATCTATTAGAAGACGGATCAAAATGTGGAACAAAATTCACAGTACCAATTGATCTAAACGACGTCAAGATTGAAGGTGTCACTCAGAATACTCTGGTTGATGTAGATGAATCAATCAAAATGAAATTGGTATATCCATCGATTGCAACTATTCGTAAAGCCAAGAAACATTCTACAGATGAAATAGAATACAATATGAGACTCTACGCTTATAGCATCGACTCTGTTTATCAGGAAGATGAAGTATTTACCGATTTCTCTGATGATGAGATCTATGAATGGGTTCTTGCTCTACCAGAAGATGCTCTGAAACGTTTCAAAGACTTTTTCTCACAGATGCCAGATGCTGTTCTAAAAGTTAAGATCAAATGTCCGAAGTGTCATGTGGAAGAAGAACTAGATTACAGGGGTGTAGAAAGTTTTTTCGAAGTAGGTACGCTGGGGTAAGTCTATTAGATCAGTACAAGCTGCTATATTCTATAAACAAATATAGGGGAATTTCATATTCAGATTTATATGATCTAATTCCCTTTGAATTAGAACTGTTAGTTGGCTTGATACAATCTGATAAAGATGACACTTAGTGTACCAGATAAAAGGATATTAAAATGGCGCTACCAAGACCAGAAAACAACAATGGTGAAACAACCATTCAGGAAGCTATAGAACGAGAGAAAGCTGGTAACTCAATGAAGTCTGTTGAGCTCCGGATTCGTGAGTCACAGAAGTTAGTTGCAGGAGATCTAAAACGGAACTCTGCTGCTTTCAATGTTATTATGACAAACATTGCTGATCAGTTACAAGAAGCTTCTAGAAGTTCTATGTCAGAACGAGCTGATCAGATCAAATCATTTGAGTATATTAAGACAGCTATTAAAGATTCGGTATTTGCAACAGATAAAGAAAAAGAAGTTGCTCTTGCTGCATACAACTCTGCTATAGATTCAATGAAATCTGCTACGTCTATTTTTGATCGGATGGGTAATCAGTTTGTTAAAAGGATTGGTGATGTGACTGGTGTATTATCTACTATATTTACAGACATGCCGCCGATCTTCAGTTATTTGTCAACTCGTATCGGAGACTTTGCTTCTAACTTTATGGATAATCGAAAGACTAAAAAGGAAAGAGCTGAGAAGTTACAGACAGAAGTTGCTGAATCAGTTTTCTCTGCTATTCGAGACGCTCAAGAAGAAGGACAATCTCAAATAGAAGAAAGAGAATCTCCAATTGTTCGAGACGGTGATATCACAACTACTGGAAACAGAATAGAACGTGTTCGTGCAGGCGCTGATGCTGCAGCAGGTTTAGCTGGTTCTACAAGCTTCTTCGGGAAATTCACCAAGGGATTTATGGGTGTGTTCTCCAAGGGTGTTCTAATGCTCTTGAAAGGAATGCTTCTTGTTCCTCTAGGAATGCTTATTTTATCTGGTCTTAGTTATGTCTATAAGAAATTCGAAGACCAGATTATTGCAGTAAAGGATTTTGTTTTTGAAGCTTTTGACAACATAAAACTAAAAGCAGTAGAAGGATTCAATTATCTAACCGAGAAAACAGCAGAAGCTTGGAATTCTATGAAGGACTGGGCCGTTGAAGGATATGAAGGGTTTAAGATGATGATGGCTGATGGATATGAATATTCTATTCAGAAGATATCTGACGGGTATGAATGGTTTATTACGAAAACCCAAGAAGGATATGAATATGTATCCGGTTTGGCTATGAAGTATATTGTGAATCCAGTAATAGAAGGATATTCGTATCTTCAAGGATTATTCAAGCAATATGTATCAGACCCTGCTGTTGAAGCATATACATTTTTGAAAGATCTTTTTAATGAATCTGTAATTGCTCCAATTCGTTCAGGATTTGAATCTCTTTCAAATCTAACATTTGATAATATTATTTCACCATTCAAGAATGCGTTTACAACTATCACAGATACTATACAAGAATTCTTTATCAAGCCTGTGACCGATTTGTTTAAGAAGGTATTTGATAAACTGTATGATATTCTTCCAGATTGGGTAAAGAAGGTTATAACACCTAAAGAAGATCCAACTAAATTAGAGCCTTTACCAACAAAGAAACAGACTATTTATGATCCACTTGATATTCCAGGAACCACGCCGCAAGTTCAAGCAAAACCTTTTGAATTGTTAGACCAGGATAGTAAAAAGAAACTTGTAGAATCATTGAAGCCGTATACATACAAAGACATGGTTGCTGGATTGAAAACGCAACAAGCAAATGAAACAAAATTGTCTAAAACAAATGTGAATAATGTTAACGTTCAACCAATAGTAAATAACACGGTGAATTCAACTACCCACCAGAACAGAGTTATCAATATGACAGATCCTTTCGGTGGACTTGCTGCTGGCGCTTTGAGATAGAAAAAGGGAGCCTCGCTCCCTTTTCATTTGATTCTATATAGATCTATTCGTTAGCAAGCTTTCGAAAGAAATCCAAATCTTCATCTTCTGATCCAGTTCCTTCTTCATCATCACCCCAAGGTGGAGAATCCATTTCTGCAGCCTTAGATGCACGGGGCTCCGGAGTAGGAATACTTGCAGCCGGAGCAACAACTCTTCCACCAATACAAGTGGCATAAGCTGCAGCTACTTTATCCTGCATCATTTTATCATCCATCAAACGAGAAGGATCAATATACTTATTCAGATCGATCATTGCTTCATAGACCGCCTTCTGTTTTGTTTCGTTACCGTCACAGATAGCAGTTTTGGTATCGTCGAACTTAGACTTGTCGTATGTTACCTGGTTGTTCTTAGCAGGATCACGACGAATACGAAGCATGAAGTTGTTTCCTTCATCAATATCAAAAGGATCCTTCAGTTCTTCGCCTTCGAACTCGGGTTTCATAGCAGAAGTAATCAGATCAAAGATTGTCTGACCACAGGCATATGGTTGAACGGTGCCTTCAAGCTCAGGCTGCATAGAATCCTGTACAATCAAAACGTTGAAGATATACTTACGATCACGTTTCCGCGCAGAAGCAATCTTGCGCTTTGCTTCCTGTTCAGATTCCCATAGAATCTTGTTAGCGCCACAAACGCCGCATTCTTTACCGATAGTAGTACCACAAAGATCAACGAACATCCATCGCCCGTCATCACCCTTAAAACGATGAGAATAAACTGTTACATAGGGAAGGTCAGTATTCTTTCCAGGAAGGAAACGAATAACAGCGGAGGCAGTACCCTTTTCTTTGTCGATGACAGGATAGTAAAACTCAGATTTCTCATAAGATTTAACTGGCTTCTGCATCTTCTCAAGGATCTCGGTCGCATTTCTTTTCTTTTTAAACGCTGCAAATGACATATTATCACTCCCGGGCTATACGTAGGTACCTTGGCATTTCGCTCTTCGGTTTAATGTTTTGCCCATTGATAGATCTATTTATACGGTATTCTAAATCAAGTCAATCTCATCATTTCTTTTACTTCTGTTGAGTCTATTTTCAAAAAGTATCGGTATTTTTTCATTTTGAAATTGTTAGTAGTCACAAGTCCATCATGATGATCCATATCCAATTGTCCAATAGCATCATTCAGCAAGCAATAACTTTCTGGTGTAATAATCCTCCGTATGTATAGTTTAAACATGAATGGATGATCATCAGTATCTTCGACTTTAAACATTTCTCGTTTAGATGATTCTGATTTGATCACCTGCAAGTCACGTTTAAAGTTTGTCCGAATATTCATCATCCGATCAACCCATTCATCATATATCCGATTGGACTTTTCAACCGATTCTAAAAGATCCGCTATATACATGTTATTAGAATATACTATCTGAGCAACAAAGTAAGGAACAGTTTCATTTTTAGCTAGAGTCTTCGCAAGATACTCAAAAAGAACTCGATCCTTCCTTTTATAAAATGCTTTGGTTGTGATACGAATATTTCCACCATAATTATGATAAAGAAACTCAGATGTAAAATGCGCTTTTACAGCAACATATTTCTTAAACAATGAAAACGGATCTTGTAGACATTGATCAGTCATCCATAAACTCATCTATACTAATATCATTCAACTTCTCTGTCAGAACGCCTTTGTTAGCGCATTCCTTGAATAGAATATCATATAGAGCAGGAGAAAGATATTTTTTGATATTAGTATCTTCAATATCATTTTCTTCCATATAGTTCTGGAGAGCTTCGAAATAAGATTCACACTCTCCAGATCGCACAGCATTCATAACATAAAGTTGTAAATCTTCACTATCTAGCTGCGCAGAGTTCTTCTGGATCTCAGATAGTGTCATATTCATTAAAGAACTACCTTCTGAAGTGCATCATATGCTTCTTCAAGTTCAGAGTTCTTGTCAATTACTTCAGAAGCATTGCCCTTGTAATTGGTCCGCACAAGAAAGTTGAATACACGACGAGGCATACCAAACTTTTCATGTAGTTCTTTGAAATAGTCGGTCAAATCATCCTTTGCATTCTCAATATCTTTTACAATATCAAAGGTACCATCGATAGATGCCTTGATGACCTTCAGATCACCATCAGAAGTAGGCATTCCACCCCATTCTACTTTAACTTTTTTCTGCTTTGCCATTGATATACTCCTAGAGAATTAGTTTGGTGTTATTCATAGAGCTGGAATCCACAATAATTCCAGATGTCTGTTCACGGTAGAACTTTTCAATGTTGGATGGAATTTCGTCAACAATAAAAACCATTGCTGTCCGATTCACTACAACTTCAATAGTTTTGTTCCGATCAACAGTTACAACGGACCAAGGAAAGATCATCAGAGCACCAGGCTGATCAGGATTCGGCATGATACACATTGGATGAGTCACAGTTACGGTATCGTCATTAGCAGCTACAACAGTTGCAAGAACTTCTTCACCATTGGTCATTTTCATTAATACTACTTGATTCATTAAAGGCTCCTTTTGTTTTGATGATTAATAAATATAATCAAGTTGACATACAATGTCAACTAAAATATCATTAAGGAAATCAAATGGGTAGAAAAAAGGCTGAATCTCTAGAATGTGTGCGTGAATCCGACAAATCAAAGAAACGCAAATCTCATGAAAAATTTCTATCATCAGAACCTCGCTTTCAAATATCTATTGCTCCACAGACTGAAAATCAAATCCTATTTCTAAAATCATTACGTAAAGATACTATTATTGTCGGTCATGGGTGCCCGGGCACTGGTAAAACTTTTCTTGCCATTGGCTATGCAATTCAACAACTTGCGCTAGGTAATTATGAACGTCTCGTCCTCTGTCGTGCTGCTGTTCCAACTGGTAAAACAATGGGCTTCTTCCCTGGAGACATATATGAAAAAATGCTTCCGTGGATTCAACAGATGCTAACATACGCTAAACAATTCGCCGGATCTAACGTTGTCAATACATGGATGCACGGAGAACATCCCAAAATCATTCTAGAACCTATGGAAACAATGCGTGGCAGAAACTTTGAAAATACCATTGTCATTGTTGATGAGGCACAGCAATTAGAGTTTTCTGAAATCAAATGTTTGTCTACTCGTATCGGAAAAAATACAAAAATGATCTTTTGTGGAGATCTAAAACAAAGAGACATTAAAGTATCCGGTTTAGAGCAATTCATTGACATTGTTGACCGTTATGAAATTGATAACATTGGTATTACGGAATTCGATGTTGATGATATTGTGAGATCAGGAATCGTTCGAGATCTCACAATTGCTTATATTAATGATGGAGTTTAAAGAAACATATATGCATTAGATTGCATCAAGTTAATTGACCGCATATAAAATGCTTTCTGTCGCTGTGGGTTATCCGTATGAAACGGTATACAAGTTAATAGCAATAAGACAGAAAGCATTTGACATGCATAGAATTCATCATTAGACAATTTCTGTTTCAGTACCCACATGCTTTCAGACATTATTGCTTGTGTACGTGAATCAAATATAATAGTATCATCTACAACTTTATACATATTATCCATAATAGAATGGTAGCCAGTAAATAGACTTTGCATTAGTTTTGCGTAATCATATCTTTTGTCAACAAATACCCCAGCAGGATCTCTTGGATCAATTAGTGTAATCTTCCCAGACAAACCATCATACAGAATATTGCCAAGGTGCATATCTCCATGAACGAGACGATTACAAGATCCTTGAACAATAATATTTTTTACACTGTTTGTTAGCTGCAATCTTTCTATAGTCTTAGCAATCCATCTTCCGATCAGTTCTAGTTCATCATCAGAAATTACAACATGATTTTCATTAATGTCAAGTACTCTTTGATGCAGTCTTCTTTCTAAGTCTTGTAAGTATCTCTTTCGATCGGATTCTTTTACAATATTCTTATAGATCTCATCGGATTCATTGTCATTCTGATGGAATACCGTCTGAATAGTATTGATCAGTTTTGTTAGAATAGATTTCCACGCGGATGTAGATATCTTTTCATAGACCCACATATCTGACATAGTTTTACCTGGTTCATATGTCATGATATAGGAACATATCTTTGGACTATGCATACTTTTATCAACACAATGATCTAATACTGTTGGAACAAATGCTTGCTGATAACCAGATGCAGCATTGAACCAAGATACTTCAGCATCAAGCTTGTGGCAATTTGTAATATAGTTATTGGACATCGGATTAGATTCTTTTTCAATACACTGCTTATCAATATCAATTGAGATTAGTGTCTGTTCCCTTGCTGAAAGATTCAACAACCTAGCACAAGATTTATAATAAGTATCTAATTCTCCGCAATCATACCAACGATCTTCAGCATGACAGACTTCTACATGTTTTTCATGTGCATATCTATTGATACATGGAGCAATCTGATATTCATTTCCTATTTTTCCATTCTTGTTTTCAATAGTAAAATTGCATGCATCAACAAAGTTCAGAGCATTTTTGAAATAGTAAATTCCGATCAGTGGGTAGTAAAGTTCGTTCTGATCATACAGATCTTCAAAATTGACTTTATCAAACAGTTCGTTGATAAGTCGAGGATCTTTATAGTTGATAGAAGCAACACACCACCTTTCAGTATCCTTTACTGGTTTATCTACTACAACAAAGGATTCTTTATCAAAAATAAATTCACTATCAACAAAGATAGTATCACCAAGCCAGACAAGTACTGAATCTTCAACACCAAGATGAATTTCTGTAATAGCAGAATAGATAGCTCCAAGAGGTCCACCGAAAGCAGGATCCTGCTGAATACAGGCAATCTTAGAAGCAATTCCGTTAGTCTGAATATTGTCAAAGTATTGACTAATGTCTTCAAGTTTAGATTCAATTATATTAATAGAACCAATCTGATCATCATATTTAGACAGTTCATTTACTATCCAAGATATGATGGGTTTACCGTTTACTGGAATTAGAGCTTTGGATAACCCAGATGACAAAGGAGCCATCCGAGTGCCAAGGCCAGCCGCAGGAATAATCACATGAATCATATAAAGGCCTCCTAGAAAGGAGCGTCACCAAGATACATTCTCCAGCAATCTAGAGCAGCATCATGTAGCGCATTGTGTTTGATGAATTCGTCTTTTTTGACTAGAACATTCATAGGCTGTCCGTTTGGATCACCATGTACAAGTTCTAGAGCTGTTCGTGTATCTCGCCACATCCAAAAGTCGAAAGGATTCATTGCTTTTGGATCTACTTGTGGGAGAGTATAGTCATAGAGATGGTGCCACCATTTAGCGTCAATCAATCCTCGTGACCAGATCTTCGCTGTCTTTTTGTTAAATCCTTTTGAATTGAGATAGCTCCAAACCGTTTGATTAAAATTCTTCAACGGAAGAGTCTTAGAAGGGTTTAGCACGGCTTTTGCTTCTGCACCTTGTTTATCCCACCAATCCAGAGTACTCTGATCAACAGTCCGCCCAAGATCATACTGCTCTTTTTTCGATAGAGTAATATAGAGACCATCGTATACTGCATCTTTGAAAGATTTCATAGTATAATCATCTGGACAAGCAATCAGTCCGATAGAAAGAATAATAGAAGCTTCTTTTTTACCGAGAGTTTCACAGTCTAAAAATATAAACATTATGCCTCCGTTTATTTGATTTGTTTAGACTACAACAGATCTAATCATCTGTCAACTATATTTAGTCAGCAGGTTTGTAATGTTATTATGTATAGTCGTAGAGATATTGAAGAATAACTCAAAGTTAAGAATCTTTGCTTTCTGAATTCGTTTTAGATTGGTATTATAAGTATCAGGTGGATAGTTTTTTGAATTTTGATTTTCTGTGACAGATTCAATATGAATATTGTAAATCTGTTGGATAGAATTGTTATACAGACCGAAAGATGATCCCATATTTGCAAATGACTGAGACAAGATAGTGCCAACAGAAGCTTCTTTATTGATACTTTCAATAAATGTATTTCCAACAGCAATAGACATATTGACTGTCTCCGCCAGGTCTTTATATGAATTGACCATTCCCGGAATAGACAAAAAGTCATTGCTTACAGTATCAAATACATCTATAGCAGATAACATTTGTGTACTAAAATCCATAGCATAAACCAACCAGAATTCATCCAATTTGGAAACGCCTTCTGGAGGCATGACAAATATTTGATACATATCTTGGAAATTAGCCATAATTTGTATTACATTTGATACAGCATATGAATAGTTAGAAAGATATTTGCCAGCAGTTCCGATATCTGCTAACTTATAGAACAATCCTCTACACTGATAGTATTTTGGTTCTAGAGTAAAATCATCAGGACCGACATGCCAACTTTCAGCTTCTTTGAACGCTTCAGAATATCCATTGAGAATCAAGAAGTTTAATCTAGACCCTGATGTAATGTCTGGATCATCGAACATTGAATCTATTCCAGATTCAATAGCATTAGCAGCAGTATTCAATACATTGTTTACAGCTGTAATAGTAGAGCTTGGAGATGCATGCGACATTGAATCATATCTACTTTTACCTGCATTGATCTGACTGATATAAGAATTGATTATTGTTCTAAAAGACATATCTGTTCCTTATAAGTTGTTTATATCGTCTACATCCATTTCAGAATGCTTTCTAGTGTCATCTAAAGGACGTCGACTTCTTTTACGATTATTATCATATCCTGAATCAAAGAAGTCATTAGATGATCTCGTATCAACCCACTTGCCCGTGATCTCGGCTCCGAATATAACCATAAGTAATTGAACCAAAGATCCGTCAATTTCCTTATCAGTAAGTGTCTGATAGACAACAAGCATCATCACAAAGATGAACCCAACACCAACCTTGGAGATTCGATTTTCCCTCATTAGAATCTGAGAGAAATTCACATTAGATCTATTCCTATATAGAGAAAACAATATAACAAAAACAAATCCAACAGAGAGATTGATAATGATGATCTGATACATCATCTCAAAGTTTAGAAAATTCATAATGTCTCCTAAACTTTGTTGATATCTCGACGAATCCAATCTAGTCTATTTAGCCATCCGTTGATGAATCTTTTCTGAGAAGGATCCATTTCAACAATACGTCTAAAGAATCGTTCTCGAAGTTCTAGGAATTTTGCAACCAACTGGTTTTCATCAGCTTCTTCTAGATGAGCAAAAGTCTTCGGTCCAAAAGACATATCAACCTTGATTGTATGTCCAAGATTTTGTAGAGCTCTCTGTAAAACTCCAGTAGCATTTCGTAGACCAGAATTGACTATCATATCAAAAAAGACAAACGCTTTTCTATTAGATGATACCTGATCAAGTCGAGCAACATCCCAGAAATCTAACTTATATAGATCAAGAGCATCATCAAGTTCTAAAAGCTCGATGTCTTTGCCATTGATAATACCGTTCTGATCTTTGTCTAAGATCCGTTTATGTTTGGAACGCTGAGCATACTTCAGAGATATTCCGTACTTGGTTTTTCCGCCTCTGTCATGCTTGTCATCTGTTACGGTGTCGATCCCTTCATATTTCAGTACAAAAGGAATAATTTTTTCATATTGTGCCATGCGCTATTCTCCTATATAATTATTTATAGGCAGAGATAGCAACCTCAAAGATTCCATTTACATATTCAGTAGAATCAGAATTGACGAACCCACCAAATTTTGTAAGAGCTGCTCGATAGTCGTAGTCGCATTGCATCAAATATTCTTTGAGGATCATTATTCCTATATGAATACCATGATCGATGACATGGAGATCTTTTGTTTTGATTCCGATCTCTTCCAGTTTTTCTTTATGAAATTTTGGATATACTTGTAGAGGTCCTCGGCATCCAATCTTTGATACAGCATTCTTTTTGAAATTGGATTCTTTATGAATCACTGCAGCAACAAAGATCGGAGAAAGTTCATAGTGTCTAGACCATTTATTGATAGCAACAATATATTCTTGTATGACTTTCTCGTCTAGAGATGGATTAGAAAAAGCAATGATCTTTCGTATTCTGTTTTCAGATAGGACATATTGATTGAAAGAATTATCAGTATGCTCATAGAACGCTGTCATAATCTCATGCGCCATTCTATAATCATTCTTATACTCTTCTACAGCTTGTTCATATCCCGATTCATATGCTAGTTCTACTCCAACCCTGTGTTTCTTTACTAGATCATCGGTCAGAACATGGAAGTATCCTAATGACAATACAACGAAAACAAACAAAAATAGAAAAGTCTTATTCAGTTTCGGGCGTCTGTATCGGTTCTTCGGTTTATGTGTAGTGTACATTTTAACTCCATTATCCGATTACTGTTACGCGATTGGGAAACCCCTCGTCACAACACATGCAGCCTTGCTTGACTGTTCTCATTTCTTTTTTATTTTCATATTCACTGGGATCAACTGCTTCACCCTCCCAAACCTGCTTAATACAAGTAAAGTTGATATAGTCACCTTCAAGAGCAGTAACAATTCCAATAGCGTAGCAAGAAGTATTGTGAGGGAAATCGTAGGACTTGATAATATCGTGGATCTTGACGTTCGTTTTAAACTCCTTGGTTTTGTTGTTGTTCCGTTCAATTGAGTTTAGAATAACTGAACCAAGGAGTTCTGTCAACTAATTCTTTTACTATTCTACAAGTTTAAATCCGTGCTGTTCGATTGAAACAATACAAGAGCAATACCGAGTTATATCAGCATCATATGATTCAAGTTCAAAGACATAATAAAAATCGTCAGATGCCCAGAGAACTCCAGCAAACTCCCATGTTCTATTGTTAGCATCTTTAAAATCTTTTCCGATCAGCCCTCCAGTCTCTTTTATAATATTTCTAAAGTTGCCTTCACAGATACACGTGGCGGGTTCTTCTTTGTGAAGCAACGGGCGCCATTCTGGAGTAACACAATCTGCTCGTTTATGATGTGGTCTACAACTCCATGTAATGGGTCTATGAACCCAAACACGATTATCACACCAACGATGTTGATTATTAATATTTTTTGCTAAAGTACATAGAACAGCCTGATCGTCATCACAAAACCAATCATGCGGATCTGGATCAGCTTCTACAATATGGTTAGGACAATCCATGCAGTTAATATATGTTTCCATTATTACCACCATTTGTATCCGGTTTTGATTTTGATTATGCTATTAGCAAGAATAGTATCTGGAAAGTAAACGAATTCTTTATTTACAATAAACCAATGTGAAGAAGCTATATTTGGATTTGCAACATCTTGACATACACAAGCTATATACTTTTTTGCTCTTTCTAAGGTTTCTTCTGTACACATTGCTCCATCAGATTTAAATGTTCCAAGAGGAGTAATGATTTCATACCAGTATTTCTTGATCATGCTGCTTTACCTTTATTCCGTTCGAGTTCCCGGATATAATAATGGTTGATATAAGAATGTTGTAGAAGGGATCCACAGACGCAACACTTGAAGCAATAGTTACTTGAGTAAATAGCAGTATCCATTTCTTCTGGTGTAGCATTCAAAACTTTCTTGTAGTAAACACCATATTCATCGCACCAACACGCTTCTTTATCTAATGCAGTAATCAAAATCTGATCAGCGTCTGCATTACAATAAGGACAAAGAATATCCACTAAATGCCTCCAGATAGTATTGTTCTTAATTAATTCTTATGAAGACCCGCTTATAACAACCACAAGCAGGATCGTATGCTTCAGTCTCTCTGTAAATTGGTTCTACAGGACGAGGGGCATGATATGGTTCCACGTATCTCCGAGTATACGGAAAATATGTTGGTTGATATGCAGGATGAACATGAACAACCTGAGGACGAAGCAGCTGCTGTGTTACAATAGTCCCGCCAACACCCCAGAGAATACCCTGTTCCAAAGCACCCCACGCAAACGCTGATGTCTGCAGACAAACAACCAACAGACACGAGATGATAATAGTCTTGATCTTTTTCATATAAGCTCCTTTGTTGGGATCAATATACCCAAACGATTCGGATCTGTCAACGTCTAAATGTGTCGCCGAACAGATCGCCGAAGATATCTCCAAAATCATTCTTAGGATATCCAGAGTTCTTCAACGATTCCATTGCTTTTAGTTTCTTGAGACATTTTGTACAGATATAGTTGGTCATAGACAGTCGAATCTTCCCGGTAATATCTCCAAGATGTGCATTACATTCCGTGCATCTGATTTCCATTTTCTGTCCTCCTATGAGCAGACTTTACAGATTCTTCGAGGGATTTGATTTGTTTATCAATAGAACTTAACAACTCAACAATTCGAATCATCAGTTCTGTATGTTCTTTTGAATTAATGTCACAGATCTGTAATTTTTCTAAAACTTTTGTTTCCATGTATATACCTCTGATATCTATTTATCAAAATAGACAATCTCCACACATGAACCGAATAAGATCAATCATTTCTAATCCATACAACTCGACAATTTCGTCAACGGTGCCGGGATTTTCAAGAAACTTGCAAAGAGATTGCATAGGATAGTGCATCGGAGCAATATCATAATGCCCATCGATATAGATAAAGAAAAAATCATCAATTCTACTAGAAACATTTGGATCAGCTTCTAACAAAGTAAAGAGTTCCAACATTGTAGCAGTATTGACCATATCTGCATAAGTAAAAGTAGTCATTTAGATAACCTTCCTTTTGATTGAAAATCTTCCCATGCTTCGATCTGAAGTTCAGAGATCAATGAAAACAATTTGATCATAATATGGCTTTCATCTTTATGGGGCGGATTATCTTTAGCCTTGATAACAGAATCTACATCGGAAAAATCTTTTGCATCTACTTCAGAAAGATTATCAAACACGATTCCAAGTTCATCAATAGAAATATCGTCTATGCTTGAGCTGTACATGCTGTAATTGACGTTGATTCCGAGACCATCTGGTAAAGGATAGATACGATTTCCCCAAAATGTAAACGAACCCTGATGATCATACTTTCCCATTTGAAACTCCTTGGTTTATTGTTCCGTTCAATTGAGTTTAGAATATTCTGATTCTATAGATTTGTCAATAGGATTCCACTGTCTTTTTCTTTTTGTCAGTGCTTTCCACGATTTCTTTCTGTGAATATAAATCGGAATATCTTGATACCAGTCTGGGAGATTTGGAAGAGATCTTTTGCCTCTAACATATGGTTTGTGATCCACGTCTACAGCAAAAGATCTTTCTTGTGTAGTCCGAGGATGACGATGATAATCATAATATTTGTAACGATCTCTTCTAGAAGACCAGAATTCCCATTGTTCGTCTATGATTTCTCTTTTTGCTTTCCAGGCTGCAAGCTGTTCCCGATTTCGTTCTTTTCTAATAGTACCAAACCATTCTTTAGTCTTGGAAAGAATTTCATCAGTCAAAATCTCACGAGATATAATTCTGTCATATTCATCAAGAATCAAATACTGTCTGACTTGACGTTCATAGGTCCAGCTGAATTCGTTTGGATTATTAGCAATTGTATATTTGAGAAGTTGTTTTCTGTCTCCTCTCCAAGTCTGCCAATGACAACAACTATCATTGATCCAAAGCAATAGTCTGTCATAGCTGAAGATTTCAGTTATAGAATTGTACCTTAAATCAATGATAGAATAACTCATATTACTCCTAGAATGGGTTGCTATAGCTTTCTTTATAGATCTCAAACATAATAAACGTGCAAACTATTGCGAATGATCCTTCCCCACCCATATGCTTTTGGATATATTCTTCTACATACTTGCGTAGAATGGCATCATCTTTTACCAATCCAGATCTCTCATATTCTAAAAACTCTTCATGACATAAAACCTTATCAGTTTCAGTCATAGATTTAATAAATTTTTTAATTGTCATAATATCTCCTATTTGTCAACATAAAAACGTCTAGATAAAGCAGCAGTCAAAACAAGATCTATACAGTTTGCTCTAGATTTAGATTGATCACCGGTCTTTACTTTAAATGGGTCTCGTTCCCAGATATGTGTTTCATAACGTTTACTTGCTTCTGCTACCATTGTTGCTAGTTCTACTTTATAATCTTCTTTCTTGAAAGGATATAGCAAAAACTTTTCAAGATTAATGAAGGGTGCTTTGGGACCTGTATAAACAGATGTTCCTTTTCCGTTTCTGACATAATCATCTACAAGATAGTTAGCAAATGATAGATCTGCATCTTCTTTTGGAAACATATACTTATAAAGATACGCAATGTCGGGGACGATTCTACCATATTTCTTGAATGATCGCTTCAAAAATAACTTATAGTACCATGATCCTGTTAACATGTAAGCACTAGACATATACAAGAATCTAGAGTGTGGGCCAAACCATTTTGTCAGATAGGTGTTACCAACCATAAAAGCAGAATCATATGACCAGATCCACAACGGAAAATTAGTAATAAGAATAAGATACTTGACAATATTTAAATGATATTGTGGTTTTCCAATCTGATCACCAGAAGCAATAGCTGTATCTATCATAGCAACGCATTTCAATACATCTGCACCATCTCCCCAAATGGGCCAGATGAATCCTCTACCATAAAGTTCACCATGAGGATGCGGAACTGCGAATGGAATTTTGTTATTGACTATATTCTTGATGATACAAATAAAATCGTCTGCTTTATATTTGTAGCCGTATACACAGTCTATTGCTCTAGCTAAAACAGAGCCAGCCATCATATCGCCAGAGAAAGTAGAATATCCAACGTTATCTTCTATCTTAAACTTTCGTTTGAATGTACTTTTACCATGATAGAACCGATACATGTGATCTGTTGGGGAAACATTCTCTGGATCAATACGAGAAGCAAAATGATACATAGACAGAAACTTTGCGCCGTCTCCACCATCCCCGATTTCTTCTAGATCTGATTGAGCTTTTTCTATAATTCTAGCATAGTCAGCATCAGAAACAGAAAAAGATTTCAGTTGTTTGTTGTATTTGAATTTTGGAAACCAGAAAAACTGAGTAATAAAACTCAGAACCATTCGAAACGGTAATAGAATGAACATCAATAAAATATACAGATAAGCCACTAGAAACTCCTTTTAGATTTCTTTTCAATTTTCTATAATATATTTACAGGCTAAATTTGGAGAAAGTCCGTTTACATACTTCTCAACATTCTTATTCATAAGACCATCCCAATTCTTTTAGTAATAGTGTTTTGACTAGAACATTTGGTAATCTATTATCATGAACTTCTTCAAAGCCCATCATGATTCCAATTTCTGCAATTGCTCCGGATCTACAGAGGCCAGCGTGACAATGAACAATTAAGTCATACTTGTGGTATAAACAGAATTCCATGATAGAAAGTATTTCGTGTGCAATTTCTGAGTTAAATGGAATTAGTTCTAGATCACCAGTATAAGATTCATCTATATCATGGAATTCATAATGGAATACTTTGACAAATTGATCCTTGTAGTATGGAACAGGCCTTAGATATCCAGGATCAGTTATTTGGATGAGAACAGAATTCCTTGGTTGGAGTCTGTGAGTTCCACTAACAACAAATCCCATTGGACAGTTTTCTATTAGAGGCATATAGATCTCCTATACATATCCTTGAAGGTTCAATGCATCACCGAACTTTGCAATTGTCTGACCACGCTGTAGAAAAGTCTTAAAAAATTCAATCATGCACTCATCTGAACAGAAATGAAAGTCATCACAGAAGTTTACATCTATTCCATGGACCATTATATTTTGTTTGTTGAAATAGATAGCGAAATCTGGAGCCTCTTGCATTTCTTCTCTACACCAGTTGCAGATCCAATACTCAGAGCATCTTTCAGCTTTCATATTTTTCCTTTATATATTGAACTTCATAACACGTCTTTAGAATTATAATGAATAAAATAAACAGGCCAACAAATATTAATGTCGCATATTCAGCGGCATATAATAAAATCATTTGTATTCCCAGCAAAATAATCATCACACATGATATAACTGCAATTACAAAGAACGAGATCTTTATAGTATTCATAATAAAAACGCGCAAAACCAAGAAAAAGAAATGTAAATGTTTATAGTAAGAGTCCTTCATCAGAATTCTATCCTCGTTTCAGTTCCAACATATATAATTTCAGCAGAATGCAAGTGCTCAAAATATCCACACCAGAACGGAAAGAAAACCCACGGATCACCTTTGTCTGTCAGCAATTCTAAAGACAAATTGTATGCGTCTGGATATTTCTCATCTCCTTTATAGACGCATCCTTCTGGCATATCTTTCAGCCATTCTTTGGTATTCCGGCGAGAGAATTCATTAAACTTCTTGTAATGATTCTGAATACGTAGAAGATTTCTTTTAAGAATTTTCAGATCAGTCCACGTTCCTTCAAGAATAGAATCTCTTTCAGCTGAACTGAAAGAATCACCAGTAGTATATTCAATTTTGATAGAATATGACATTAGCCTCTCCTTTGTTTGAACTGAATGACAGTACAAAATATAACCAGATAAACAAACACTCCGACAATAGAAGCAAAAAGCTTGATAACATCGTACGGCAAAAAGTAATACATGATCATATGTACTAATACAACGACAGCTATAAGAGAACTTATAAAGGCTGTAGCTAATAATAAAAATACAAATAGATTTTTACAAAGCAGAAACACAAACTCAAAAGATGCTTTTAGAATATTCATTTTTGCCCCTATAAACAAAAGTCAGACAGTTCATCCGCCCGCAACCATTGTTCGTTATTTGTTTTATATGATTTATCGGTAGGAACTTCACAAAAGAACATATTGGTCTCTTTAGAATAGAAAACGATCTTGACAAAAAGAGTTGAAGAAATCTGGCGAGCTGTTTTGTAATAAGACGGATTCATTTGAAACTCCGATGGTTTGGTTGCCGCAACATGACTTGAACATGTAACTGTCCGGTTATGAGCCGGGGATTCTACCAATTGAACTATACGGCAATATTGTTTCAGATGAGAATAGAATATCTAAGTTAAGATAAAATGTCAATAGATATTTTGACCAATCATCCCTCATGTCTGCTTACTCTTGGATGATGTGACGTAATCGATAAGTGCCGCAAGACAATCCGCCGTATCTACGCTCCTCTGCTAAGAGTGGTCAAAATTTGGAGTGTCCGGTGGGTAACGCTCCCACTAGCCAACTGGGTCACAGCCAGTGCCCTCGCTATTTGGGTTCAGACACGAAATGGTAGCCCCTCTCAGATTCGAACTGAGACATTTACTGCTTCTAAAGCAGCTTCCTCTACCAGTTGGGATAAAGGGCCGAAATTTATTGGAGCCGATAGAGAGATTTGAACTCCCGACATCTTGATTACAAAACAAGCGTTCTACCACTGAACTATACCGGCATAATTTTTACTGGTATCCCCGGTCTGATTCGAACAGACACTGTAGAGATCTTGAATCTCTTGTCTCCTACCAGTTGGACTACGAGGACGTGTGCTCCGAAATCTGGACTCGAACCAGAAACCTTGTGCTTAACAGGCACGTGCTCTGCCATTGAGCTATTTCGGAATATGGTCTCCCCCGCTTGATTCGAACAAGCATTATACTCGGCTCCAAACCGAGAGCCATAACCAAGTTAGGCGAGAGGGAGATTTCAAAGAACAATTGGAACATCAAGTTACTTCTTGACACCGGTTTCAAGGTCCGGGATGGCTGCTAGCTCATTGTTCCTGATACATTATTTATCAATCAAAATTTAGTAGTCTTGGAGGGATGAAATATATCAACCCATCAGAACTGATGATTTTACAGTTTACTTTTCCAACAGAGAGTATCTTTCCATAGACTGGAATTAAACTACCATGTTCAAAGAACTTTACTTCATCACCTTTCTTGAACTTGATTGTATTAGACATTTTGTAAACTCCTTGGTTTTTGTTGTTCCGTTCAATTGAGTTTAGAATAACTCAACCAAGGAGTACTGTCAACAAGTATTTTACACATTACCAATATATTTTTCTACTACCATTGCATCGTTCCGAGCTTTAACCGCAGTCGCGACAACTCTTGGAACACAAACCTTTCCGATCGGATTGAATAGAGTACCGAGACTCTTGATATATGGAATAGCCATAGGAATTCCAATAATAGTACAAATCAATACGATTGCTTGAAAGACTCCTAGAATCACCAAAGCAATTCCAAACGGAGCATAGAAAATAAATCCAATAACTGATAGCAACTTCCATAGAATTCCAGTCTGATGAGTTACTGGACGAAGTTCTTTCTTTGAGATCATAGAATAACTAAAAGGAGCTAGAGTAAATTTTGCGTACTGAATCAATCCTAGTCCAATCGGTGTTAGAAATCCAGTAATAGAAAATAGAGCGCCAAATAGAACAGAAATCAAAGATGTCAGCCACCCAAAACAAAACAGATGCCAGATGATGTTTCCAAAAATTCGCATGATAGACTCCAGTGGTTAAAGGTTAGAATTCAGGATCCGCTTTCATTTCAGCGACTTTCCTTTGGACTTCTTCAGGAGTAAATCCAAAGAAAGTCATTTCTTTGACACAATGTACAGCAAATTCAAGTTCAGAACAAACTGATGGGTCTACGATACATTCAGATCCAAGCCAGTTGTTCCAATCTTCACATTCAACATTCATGTCTCCATAGACATCTTCATCAATATATCCATAGACCATATATTCAGTTCTTGTATCTGATGAAACTGTTGCAATCTTCAATTTGAATTCTGAATCAGATTCTTCTAAGAATTCAAGTTCTTCAAAGACTTTAGCTATTTTCTGCAGAACAAGATCATTAGTATACGGATAGCATTTCCGATAACAGTCCATGAACTCTCTTTTCGTACAAGATCCTAAAATATCATTCAACTTCATTTTTATTTACTACCTTATCTTGAATTATAAAATATCCATTAGTAAAATATTTGAAGGATTGTTTGAAGCCTAACAATGCTCCCGCAAACAATCCTATCAATGGACATATCACTATCATAAACAAACCAAGAACAATATACAATAGAAAATCAAATGCTAAAGCAACAAATTTCATAGTTTCTCCATAACAATTTCACCATAAGAATTAGAATAATATACTTTCTTGATTTTTACATGTTCAATCAGAGCCTGACACATTGCACAGGGTTTACTCATAGCAAGTTTACCTCTACGAGTGAGACGTATGACAAGAATAGAAGCTCCTCGAAGTTTCGACCAATCAAGCGAAGATATTGCAGCTTGCTCAGCGTGAACTGATTCATTGTAGCGTACATACTTTGGATGAAGGCTGCACAATGAATTGGAATTATGACCGAAACCCAGTATCCTTTTTCCACGAAAGACAATTGCTCCAACTCGGTGAGGATAGACAGTGCTTTTCTCTGCTTCATCAAGAACCTTTCTTAGTATTCCGATCGATGTCACGTTCCTTCTCCTGCAGCTCACGGTCAATAACATATCCAGGTAGATCCCATTTATATCCAGTAGAAAACCTAATTGCTTTTTGACGAATAACTTTTCCATTGATCCGAATCGTTAGTTCCATACTATCTCCTTCTAATCTGTTCCAGCAGAAGTATACATTCCACCGGTGAGCTTAATGAAAATCAAATTGATGATCCGCTCGAGATATTCTGTATCAGCATTATTGATTTCGAGAGCTTCAAGAATCTCAAGCAACTCTGATCTATACTTAAAGATCATTGGATAGTAAACGTTGTCCTTGATAGAAATTGGAAAAACAGTTCCAGTAAACTTCTGAAGCATATACATTGTAATGATAAGAGATCTCTTTTCAGTAACAAGATATTCAGCGAGACGATCACCGATTGGATCCTTGTATGGTTTACTGATGGAACCTAGGCCAGGAAAGAGTTTCTGAAAATCATCTTCTGTTTTCGGCCAAAGCTTTTCAATTGTTTCAGAAGTAATCTTGAACTTCTCTTTCGTTTTCAGATTCAGCACCACTTGAACTTCATCGGACATCGTCTCGCTCCTTGTCATAGATAGAAATTAAAGAACGTCTTCGTTCAGCAATCTGACGTTCCAGATCTCGAATTTGTTTTATAACTAAAGGCCACGCCCTGATCGACAAATTTCCGCTGCTCCTGTCCGCCTTTTCAGGAGCCCCTCGATTTGGGCTACCCGTTCCGGGTGGAATTCCTCATGCTCTCGAGCCAGGGCCAGAAGGCTCCAGCCTTCGAGGAGGGGCATTCGCTCAAACATGCGCCGGTAGTCCACGGCACAGGTCCTCGGACTCTCCCGGAGCTTCCCGGCGTGTTTCCAGAGGGCATCGGCTAGGAGCTTCTCAAACTGTTCGTAACTGACCTTTACCGCCTCTTTCGTTTTCAAATTCGACACCATTTGAACTTCATCAGACATCGTCTCGCTCCTTGTCAATTACATTGTCATAGATAGTAAAAATTAATGAATACCTTCGTTCAGCAATCTGACGTTCTAGATCTCGAATTTGTTTTATAACTGAAGGCCTTTTAAATAGCAATGGTCTAAGTTCTTCAATCTTATTCTTTATCCATTCGATTTCATGGATAATCTGTCTTTGTCGGTCGTTCATAAATTGATTCTATCTATTATTTTCTAAATGTCAATCTTTTTGTTTGAAGATTAGTTTAAGATCTTCTTCCATAAGAGAATTCAATTTTTCTCTTGATAGTTCAACATCTACATCAGAACTAAGCATTTCATACATTGATCTGAAGTAAAAGTTGAGCATATTCAATGTAATACAACAAGTGAAAGGATCCATCTTAGAATACATCTCTCGGAACTGTTGAGGAATCTGCTCTAGTATATCTTCTGGTAGAGTATACTTTGCGTTTGCTGTACTTCCACAGATCTTTACCGCTTCTGCTTGTAACTTTTCTAACTTATCCAAAATCATAAATACTCCCTTTAGTCAATTTCAGCGCCCATTCTTGTCAACAACGCCGTAGCAAGCAGTTCATGATATGAAATACTACCGACAAGTACTGACTGGCCTCTATTGATAATTTCAATCAGTTCATCATATTTTTCTTGATAATAATCATCTTTCAATAGATCTTCAATAGTCTGATCTCTAAATCCATATTGCGCAATAAAATATTTATTGACATCATCAACAGTATGTAACGGTTCTTCTACACTGGATTCATCTGCGTTATCTATAATATCAATAAGATCATCCATAGTAATAGAAACGGTTAGATCTTTATTATATGGAAGAATAAAACTGCTGCTTGAACTATTACTTACAAATCCTGTTCTAATCTTCATCCGTCATATCCTCCGTCCATGTGCCAATGAATTTCTTCTGGCTTTACTTCTACGCCGTAAGATTCTGACAATGTTTTCGCAATATATTCCTTTGTCTGTTTGATTGTCATATTCTCATCAAGACTCTCTGGATTCATTCCAATCAGCTCGCCGTCGTAGTCACTGATACCATATTCAGAAACAAACCCCTTTGGAAGATCCCATTTGATGTCTGAGTTGATTACGTCAGAAGCAACAACACCCAAAATACAAAAACTTGAACTACTTGAATTAGACACAAACCCTGCTCGAATTTTCATTTCTTATCTCCTAGTATTACTTTTATTTGGTCTGTTAGGTTTCGTGTATGTTTCTCAGCACACTTTTCAGATTTCTCTAGATGAGCAACCATATCCTTTACAGATTTATTACAATATGGGCATATCACTTTTTATCTCCTGTATTGAATACTGTCATACCTTTTGGTGCTTTTGTTCTACCGAGATATGATCTTGTCCACTTTCCAGTTACAACCTGCTTATACATTACACATGGTTGAACAGAAATAATTCCAAATTCTGGATTGAACAGATATATAGGCTGGGTTTTATCCATGTCTGCTGGAAATCCTGCTTCATATGTTAGATCTGATAGTTCCATAGTCTCCTACATATTATCATTAGTATTGTGAATATAACTTGCTGGATCAAAGAGAAATGCCTTTAGATCTTCTTTACTATCAAACATAGCCATATTATGATCTTCAACAGATCCATGATCGATATAATAGTCATATTCTGATTGAGCATTCCAATTGACTTCTACTGGAACACAAAGTTCTTCTTCAATTGTTTCAATTAACATCTGGTGAAGACGTTCTTTTTCTTCTTCTGCTTGATACGAAGCAATGATATAGCACCAGTTGAACTTTGAATTGAAGTCGTAATATTCTTCCACCTGCCACCCAAACTCATATTCTCCATCAGTCATTCGAATTTCAAGAACATCTCCAAATGAAGGATGAACTTTATTACCAGAATCATTGATGACAATAAAGCTACTGCTTGAACTATTGGAAACAAATCCGTTTCTAATTTTCATGATCTACTCCGTTTCTGCGCATTCATTAGATACATAATTACCACAGACATCGCATTTCCAAGGTGCTTCAACAATCTTCTTCAGATATAGAATTTCAGCTGCAGCTTCCTCTAATAAATCAGCAATTCGGTCAGGTTTGTTTTCCTGCACAGATTTTCTACCTGGAATTTGCCGACGAATCTCTGCTCGTTTTTGTAGTCTATATACAAGACTCTCTTCTGTCATATATCCCTCTACATAATATCGTAATATTGGCAGCCGATTTTATTATTCAGACATTCGACACATTTCTTCCTAAACTCTTCGGTTCGTGGGTGTGTCCAGATCTCTTCAAATGTTTTTGCTTCAGCAATGGATAATCCATCTTCCCATCCAGGAACTCCTTCCATAAACGAACAGGGGAAGAAATCTCCACGAGCGTTGGCGTACATGGAGAATCTTGTCGACTCACAAGGATCCACACTTTGCTCAATCTTTTTATAATCAGGACGGTCTTTGATAGTCTTCAGAAATGCTGCGCCTTGACAGCTGTCAAAGCCAAAACTTATACCAGTAGAAAAGCACTTACCTACAACTTCTTTGTATTGCTCCTGAGAAACTCTGTTGAAGTGTACACCTCGGCCTTTCTGTTTCAACGAAAGGAATACAATTGCATTCAGACCAGCAAGACGAGGATCTGTTTTTGCGTCTTCAATTGTTTCATAGACCCATGGAAGCGTTTCTGCGCTGAGTAGAATATGGATATTTACCTGCTTTAGACCATTCCGTGTAAGCTTTTCAATTGAGTCATAACACCAGTTCTTATCAGCATACCTGGAAACTGCAACGGCCCCGCACATGTTTGCAAGTTTTACTGCAGTCTCTTCTGTAATATCTGCAACAGTTACGTTTGGAATGAATCCAGATCTACGAGCATATGCAAAAATTTCATACCATTCTGGATTGGATTCACATTGAGCATCAACACCAAATGCAATCTGGGTGAGTTCTTTTGGAAGCTTGTCGATGATGTTCTTTGCAAGTTCCAATGACATTACAGAACCTTTATGAGGAACGTTTGATTTATAACAGAATGGACAAATTACTCCCCCGGGTCCAGCACAAACCTCTGTAATCTCTATGTCGGCTATTACAGGAAACGGTGCAACTTCAGGATCTTCATCAGCTGTTCTGCCCCAGAGCTGAGTGAATCCCGTCTTCATATCAAAGTTGTAGTTGAAATCCTTGGAACGAAAAACCTTTAGATCTTTGGTGTAAGCTAACATGTGAATCTCCTAGAATTGAACAGACGTGCCGTTCCGGTTATATTTTTCGTGAACCTTTGAAGTCCTGCCAATAATAATATTGTAACCAAGCATAACAACATGAGAATCGTTTAGACTATCGTAGTATGGTTTAGCCTTATGATAATACCCAAAGACCTCGCCGTCAACAATAAAATAGTCATATCCGGTGAGAACCAGCCAAAAAGATTTTATCCAGATCATTTGTCCCCCGTTTCAATTGGTAGAAACAGAATATAAAAAAAGCGTTAATCTGTCAATCAGAAAAACGCTTTTCAGAAGAAAAAGTTTTTGAAGATTCTATTCTAACAGATAGAATACCTGATTATGTTCAATGACTTTAATTTTCTTTCCGGGAGCTTTCTCGAATCCGGTGTATGTTGATATAGTAATCAAGTTATCATCCTTTAGAACGCACTGTAGCATCCTGTAGATGTTATTCTGAACTGGGATTGCTAACACAGACGAAGATTTCACTTCTAAAGACCGTTCTACAAGTTCTGTGTTTTCCTTTGACGCGCATCCTTTGATTTCTCCAGTAACAATATCACAGTCAAGAATATGAGTAGGATTCTTTGAAATTACGTCTGCTAATGAGACTGCTGCAGATGAGATACATTTTTTGAGATAGTACATTTTTTGGGGAGTCTGAAAAGCAACAGCTTCATCACCATCAAAATAGATATAGCATCGAAGTGGTAAAGCAAAAGTATTGATTCCATTTTTACGAAGTTCAGAATAGATCGTATTCAAATTATAAGAAGAGATAGATCCGTCCATCTCATATAGTACATTCTCACACTTTACTTTTGTTGATAGATTAGATACTGGAATGAAATATGAAAAATCTGATGCGGGTTCACACAAAACAGGTTTCTCATAAGAGAACTTGAAGTATTCGGCATATCTCGGCTGCATTAATCCATCTTCTTTATACTGTTTCAGCGCTTTCATAACCTTTTTAGAAACATCTTGTTTAAGCATCCGGATAAAGAATCGATGATCGTCTGATGCTAGAGTCGATTCAGCATATGTCATGATCTGCGCTCGACGAACTTCGTCTACAATATTCCCAATCTCATAATATGTATAGATCATTTTGATTGCTGGAAGTAGTCCGACAGATCCATGATCATATTTGACTGTTCCAGCATTTTCAATTTCATCACCAAACAATGCTTTTAGGCTATAGATATCAGAGGCAGCCAACATAATACCAGAATAAGCCCATGGAACAAAGTTGTCCAACATCTGCATATATGCATTAAACCTTTCCTGATCTTTAGACGCCTCTTCTAGATAATCGAAGAGAGAATCTCTTCCGATATTGTTGATCCGCCTCGGATTCTCAATCACTTCTAGTAATGTGTAAGCCATAGTTTGTTCCTTTTAGTAAAATTCAGATATCTTCTCTAAGCACTGTTTCAAATCTGTTGCACAAAAATACTTCATGAGATCCATTTTGTTTGTATTTGGTTTGGCCGATTTGTATGCTTCAACTATCTGTTGTTCATATTTATCCGGGATCTCTGAAAGGTCAATCAGCTTCTTGTTGTCGCGGTATCGGTTATATTCTGCAGTAGTAAAAGCAGCTGTCCCCATCTCTAAGAATTCTCGAATGAACTTCGCTGTGACTGGAAGTTGTCTTTTTCCAACGACAAATGAATCGGCTGCTGACCTGACATTTGGAATACCGTCTCCTTTATCGCCTTTCAGAACCTGTTCAATCAGAAACATTTTTGGGTCGGCTTCTCGTAGAATAGTATCCTTCTGTGGAAAATACTGCCGAACCCATTTATATTTATGCAATTGTTTCATGTCTTTATCATTAGAAACAATCAAAACAGGATGAGTCATTTCATCAAGAATATTCTTTTCTGTTAGTTCTTCAGCATTCTTAGCAAGAACAGCAATTAGATCATCAGCTTCACAGAGTGGAACTTGGAGGATCTTATACGGAAAGTATGTCTTTACTTCTTCAACGATCTTGTTGATTGATACAAAGATAGTATTCCAATCAATAGCAGAAGCTTCGCGTCCTTCTTTTCTTCCATATTTGTAGTATGGAAATACATCCTTCTTTCTCCAATATCCATCACGAGAATCTAGACAGACAACCATCTCTCCATATTTGTCTTTGTACTTGTTATTACAATGACGTAGAGAGTTAATGATCAGATGTCTAAGAAACTTTTCTTCTGTAACAATAGAGCCGTTCTGAGCAAGGGATACGTGGATTGCAGCGAACAAAGTACCAGAAAAATCATAAAGAATCATTCAGCCTCCGAAAAATCTTTTTTATACTTATCTTTTCTCTTATACTGTTTCTGAGACTCATGAGTTTTACACCGACGCTTGTTTTCGCCAACCGACATGTGGTAAAACTCATCAGCCCGATTCATCTTGTTGATTTCTTCCTTTGAAATCTTCATCTCAAAACCCCAGGTTTAGGTTGATTTAATGGATAAACAATAATCATTCTTTGAGTTACTGTCAACAAAAATCATCTAAAGAAGAGATAGATAAATCATCAACTGGTGTCCGATCACAAATAGCAGTTGTTCCACCTTTGTTAGTCTGTATAGCATAAGACCCATCTGTTACTGGAGAATTCCCTGTAAGCATAAGAATAATTTCTTTACACATTAGTTCTGCAGTAGTAACAATAACGTTCTGACAGATATGATTTAGATCTCGTAGTGGATTCTCATTAGCAAGCATAAAATCATCAGGCATCTTCATTAGACGGAGACCTTCTCGAATATACAAGTAACGGTCTTCGTATGGATGAATCAGAGAAGATGGCATATGTGCAACAAATGATGGGATTATATCTCTAGCAACAGTTGTTCCATGCAACCATGCTCCTTTATTGCATTCTCTTTTTGCTTTTACATCAGACATACGTTTAGATGCACGCTCAAAGCCATTATCTTTAAACCAATCAATTAGATAGTCAAGACCACCATGATTCTTATCGACATAATCGATAGAATAAACCAATAGATTAGCAGATTTGTTATCTCCGTTAGTAGACGGACAAAGCTTTTCTATTAGATCACGATGAGACTCAGCCTGCAGATGCTCATATAAGAAAGAGTAATATGGATCCTTTGACGGAACATTCGGATTCATTAGAATGTTCATCGGATCATTTTCTATTAGAGGTTTAGCAAGGACTACTTCATAAGAAAGGGTTTCTTTGGGAATATCATAAAGAACTGGCATAGAAGCAAAATGCGTTTTATTGAAAAAGAAATAGAAAGTTCTTGGTCTGATCTGTGGATTGCCGTGGAGACGCGATTCGGTTGAATAGATTAGAAAATGATATCCATACTTTTTGCCGATCTCATAGAGTTCATCAGCAACCTTCTTTCCAGACGCAGTGGCAAGCCTCGGAGCATTCTCGCCCCAAAAGATCTTTGGTTTCCGATTTTTCAATACATATTCTGCTGAAGTATAGAGCCATTGATTGACAGCTGAATCAGCATTACTTGTAACGGATAAAGAAGATAGTCCAGCACATGGACAAACAGCTCCAACCACATCTACATTTGTTTCGGGTTCATCAGTACAAATATCAGCAATACAAGAATCTTCTACAGAATCAAGAACATGATATTTTCCGTTCCATCCATGTTGACGAAGATAAGAAACAAAATGTTTATCATTATTTTGAAATGGAGAATAACTCATTATGTATTCAGGATCTTTCTCAAAAACATTTTTCATAGCAAGTGGAAGTCCGCCGATGAGAGGGACAATAACTGACCAAGTAAAATTCATTTGCACTCCTTAGAAAAAAGCATCCATGGGATTTGATACTTTCATATAATCTTTCAATGTAATTGTTTCTTTTAATGATTCTTTTGTTTTCAACGGCCAAATATCAGTATGTTGTTCATGCTTGTGTATCAAATTGACCATAGAAGCAGAAACAAAGGCCCCAGTATACATAGCCATGCTATTACTGATAAAGATAATTTTTTTCAGCTTTTCAATGACTGCCATGTATTTATCAAAGGATGATTCCAAGTCTGTTATTTTATTGAACAGATCTTCTTTAGAAGAAACAAAGAAATAGTCATCAATGAAATTCTTTGACAGTGATTTAGATGCATAGTCCTTATGTAGAAACGGAATTACTCCGAAGTGGGCCATCTCGACAAATTTAGAAGTCATCCATCCAGCATCGATCGGAATACAGAATGTATATTTAGTAGTCTCTAGAACAGTTCCAAGACTATTCGGGTGGATCGGTCCTTTAAATCTACTATCAGAATCAAGTACTTCGTCTGTCCATTTGCCATAGATAGAACATTCAAACAATGGATCTGATAGAATATATTCATTCAACGGATGCCAGCGTGGAGGTTTCTTATTTGGATCTGTTGAAGGTATGCCCTCATTTACTATCATATTGAATCCAGATTTTTTAGCAAACCAATCTCGATCAAGATTCTTTAGTTCCATATAAGGGTCTCTAGATAACAGATTGATGAATTCAGCATAAGAACTCTCATGATGTCTGTCATTCAGAGTAGGAACGTGCTTTCCGTTATACCAATGTTTTGTTCCAGCTTTAGAATAGACGTCATCAATTTGAGATGCTACAATATATGCTTGGTTGATCAGATCCTTGGGTTTGTTTCTTGTTTGGCGAGGATCAGTACAGATAATCATCCATGGAACATCTGTCTCATTCAATAGAACATTGATATGAGAAGAATACTTCAGCGGGCATTCTAACGGCTTACAAAATTCAATTGGATCAGTATCCTTTACTCCGCGAGTCTTTGGGACGCAGTTCGGAATATGAGCATTGTACATAATTCCCATCAGAAGGATACCGTAATCAATAGTAATTCCTAGACGCTGAAATGTCTTATATGTATAGTTACAATACTTTTCTATAACGACATTTTTATCTTCATCATCAGAATATTTGTTCGGATTGGTCGCATCTTCCCAATATTCCTTAGACCAGATATACTTGATATTTGGAAATTTTTCATGACCTTCTGGAAAGACTCTATCCCAATCAGATTTACCAACGATCCAAAAGGTATGTTCAGGATAGAACCGAGCCATTGCAAAAAGGAGATAAGATGCTTCATTATCTCCTCCGGCTGGTGACCATTTGGATTCGTCAAAAAGAATACTTTTACCGAATTTGGCATAGATTACATTAGCCATAAATTTTTAACTCCAATATGATTTGATTAATGAGTCAATATATTCTGGATTCTTCCATTTGTCAATCTCGAAATGGTTCCATAGAAATTCCAATATATCTTCACGTTCTTGTGGGCGTTGTTCGTAATACTTTACTTTGTCTTCAATGTCTTTATGATCTCGTACTAAAAGCAATTCCTGAATCTCTTTCGGAATATGTAAGTATGCCGGATCATACATTGGATCTAACAACGGTAATACTTTATTGTAAGTATATAGAACCGGACGATAGTTCAACGAATCATAATGAGACATACAACGAATGATCGTAGAATAACGATACTGCTTTAGAATATCATTGCATTGCTCGGGTTTAAACCATTTACAATACATTGGATGCGAATTAACTTCATCAACAAGATCTTCTCCAAAAATCTTATATAGTTTATCCATTTCAGAAATCAAACGCTGTGATCCGTTCAATTCCTTTTCTGATTTGAAAAAGAATCCATTAGACTTCATTGGAATAAACAGAGAAGAATTTTCGATTCTTAGATCTTTGAAATATAAATTCCACAGGTCCAATCTAGAACCTTTCTCATGGAACAATGAGCTATAATGAATAAAGATTTTATCTTTTACAATCGGATCTTCATCGTCTAACGGGTTTATGGTCTTAACGGCTTCATCATGATAGGCGTGTTGTAATTGTCCAATTGGAAATTTCTGAAAGTTACGTGTTCCTCTATTGTCATCAACAAAATAAAGATTCCTATTTGGAACCGGAAGGTTATTATAGTACGGAGCAAAGTTCACCGGATCTATAACAAAATTGTCAAAAGATTTTAGAGTATTCTGAAACATCTCAACTAGAACATCAATCAGACAATACTGAAATGCTTGGCGGACCTGAGAATATGCAAGAATATTGACATGCCGATGTATATTGTTTGAGACTTCTTCACTATATTCATTTTTCTTTTGAATTATACTAAGATCATCTCCAGTATAGTCAAAGAACTCGTTGAACTCGTGTTTAAATTCTTTGAGCTTATACTTCATCAACGGAAGCCACATACCTTCATCATTGTTTAGTATATACTTGACGTTCAATCCAGAAATAACTTTTAGAACGTCTCGTAGATGGCCTTTGATGATATTATAGTTATATAAAAAATGATTATCAGTCTCAGTCTTTTTCTTGAATTCTGATTCTTTTATTTCATCAAATCTTTTCTGGTCTGGACGAAAATAATTGAATTCTGTAGACAGTTCAGTGTCTCCACCGATAATGATCACATTGAATTGGTTCTGCAATTCCTTTAAAATTGTATACTTGAATCCAAAAATAGGTGAATACTTGATAGTCTTGGACGGACAAAAAGGAACCATGAAAACCACTGATTCCTTTTTGTTGCTATCAATTACTATCGGTGTGTGTTGTTTTATCAAGAGATAACTCCAAGAATTCATTTGGTCTGATAGCAGTATCATCTACAATAGCTAAAGCAAATGGTTTTCCAAATACAATATCAGAATAAGGAACATTGTACCTTTTCATCCATTCTTCTAGCTGTGGTCTATGACGCCTCTCAGCTGCATCTACATTGTCTTCAAATGTCACCATTCCCCGAGCAGTAAACAAAACAAAGTTTACACCTTGAGAAGCAAGCTCTCTCATCTTTTTTATTACTGGCATATTAGGAACCGCATTAGCATAGTCCCTATCAGTAGTAAACGAGATAGTGTTGTCGATGTCCATTAGAATACGAGAATATCCTTTATGCTTATTCATCAATCACCTCATCTGGAATTTCTTGTGCTTTCAATACTGGAATGTTATGAACGATCCCAACAACATTGATAAACCCACAAGAACAAAGTTCGCCGTCTTTAATATAAGTAAATGAAACAGCAACAGAATCTTTTGTTTTTCTCAATAGTTCAATAGAAGCATTTAGATTCTTCTGTAGATAATAAGCAGAGATCAAATCTAACTGGGTCTCAATAAGTATTTCGCGGATCCCAGAAGGATCCATTACATATAGATTGACAGTATAGTTAGACGCCAGTTGATCCGAATCCGCCTGCTCCGCGGTTTGATCCACAACATGCTGTATATTCATCGTTAGATACCTCTTTAGGATGTGCTGAGCTAATAGGAAGAAGAACAAACTGAACAATCTTCATTCCTGGAATAATTTCTTGTGGTTCTGTTCCAGCGTTGAGAATATGACAATGCACAACACCTTCATAGCCTACGTCTACACAACACGCACCGACAACAAATTTCTTTTTAGTGGCCACACCAGATTTATTGAATGCAATTAAAGCATATCCATTTGGAACTTGTACTTTGATTCCGAGAGGAATGAGAATGTCTTTTTGTGGATCAAGTGTAATTGGAGAAAAGTCATTTGGAACGTAGAAGTCGATACCCGCATCAGTATCATTAGCGCGACAAGGGGACTTTACATCCCCAACTTTGGTGTAAATCATTAAGGCCTCCTAAGATTTTAGTTCTAGATATGTATAAAGAATAGCATGCGAATCAACAAGATCAGCAATCGGAGCTTCAACTTTTTCTTCAACTCCAAAAATATCCCACATATTAACGCTATATTTATCATTGTAGAATTTGATCATTGCGTTCTTATTACTATTTCCTTTTCCTGAAAAAACCTTTTTAATCTGAGATGGAGCAAAAGTCAATAAAGGAATTTTGTTCAACCGAAGAAACATCTTGAATAATCCAGTAGCTTCAGCAATATTGAATACTCTGCCAGACGCACCAAAAGCATAACTTTCGAGAGCTACAAGTTCTACTTTCATTTCTCGTATGATAGAATATCCCCAATCAGCTAGACAGAATACTTTAGTGAATTCATCTTCAAACTTGCTCTGATATCCAGGAAAGATATTTATCAGATCTAACTGACAGATCCTACTCATTTCCTTTATAGACGGAACAACCTGTTTATAGAAATAGAAACAGTTCTGATGAGACAAATCACCAGATTCAGTATCGTACACACAAATGCTTGGTGACGACATGCTGTAATCTACACCAGCAACTATCATTTCTTGTAGAGGGCTTCTGCTGTAGAATAAAGGACCTTTTCCCAGTCATCACCATAGCGTTTCTTGAAAGCAGCTTTGTTTGCAGCTATCCATTTTTCCATTTCTGAATTGTCAGGAACAGTCTCCGGAATAGGTTTACGTCTACGCATAACTCCGAGAGGAAGAGTCATCTGAGCAATATCACCAGTCATAACGGTTTCAAGACAGACTTGTTTTTCTTCTAGTTTCTCGAAGAAGCCCTCGATAGTCTCATCAGTATTCTCGTTAAAGGCTTCTTCAACCTTCTTGACAGTATTATGAAACTCTCTGAATGTCAGTACCATCTTACTTAAGCTCCGACAGAACAAGAATCATATCCTTAGTAAAACGTTGCTCATAGAATTTGGTTAGATCTCCATGAATTTCTCGCTTTTCTACAATAGCTTTTACACGAGCCTTGATATCACTAGCCTGATATCCATCAGCAACAAGTCCAACTACTAGAGGGAATAATACTTCACTAACAGCAGGATCCTTTACTTCTTCAACTATTTCTTCAACTACTGGTTTAACTTCTTCATCTGCATCTGATACTGGAAGCATTTCATCTACAGTGATATCAGCAAACGTTTCTACAACTGGTTCTACCACTTCTTCTGGAGTATCAAATGTTTCTTTAACTACTTCTACATCTTTCTTTTTCCGTGCCATATAAATCTCCTTGGGTCTATTTTGAATTATTTATACTTGGATATGTTCAATAGTAATTCCACGATCCCGACACCACCACAACGTGTCATTGTATTCTTTTTCTGAATATCTGTCATAGACCTTTGCGTAATAGATAGTAGAGATACCAGACAGCATAAGATTCTTGATGCACTGTCCGCAAGGAAACAACGTACAATATAGAGTAGATCCTTTCAACGAAATGCCTTCACGAGCTGCTGAGAGAATCAAATTCATTTCAGCATGAAGTTCTTTCTTGTCTGAGAAGATTTTGTGTTCTTCTCTATCAAAATTATCAGCATCAAAGATATCATCACAGTTAGCATCTCCGGGAGGAGTCCCATTGATACCAGAACAAACGATCCTTCCATCCTTTACAGCAATAGCAGCAACCTTATGAGAAACACAATGAGACAGATTTGCAAATTCTTTTGCGATTCTCAAAAAGGTCATATGCTTCTTGTATTCTTTACTCATGTTTTCGTCCTTTGTAGATTTTCTGGTTAGATGAAGCTAACTTGATTCCAGTTTCAATATCAACATAAGCACCGTCTGTCAAGGACTCATCATAAGCTCCAACCTTGACAAATGAACAATAGTCAAACATAATACTTTTAGATACATCGCTTTCTGATATATCATTTGCAGTAAAGAAAATGATATTTTTGAAACCAACGCTGTCAAGGAAATGAATAAACACATAAAGAGCTTGATGATCTTGGTCCAAAGGTTCCCCACCAAGAATATGGACCGATGTAGCAATGTCCTTGTAGTCTAACAGGCCTTCAACAAGATTCATAGGAGAGATCCAAGTAGTATTCTCAGACGTCCGTTCCCATAGTTCTGAGTTATGACATCCTGGACACTGATGAGTACATCCTGAAAAATAAATTTCAAGTGTTCTATCAACCGGAACGAATTGATGTTTGTGATAAGCCAATAGAGATAGTTGTTCAGTCATAGATATCCTCCGTTAAAAGATTAATATACTCCAAAATTCTTCAGTTGTCAATAGAATAGCTGAAATTGTTGCCGAATTCATCATTTTCAATAATCTTGAATACTTAGTCACAAGCAAATATAGTTTGGAGCTATAAAACATGGATATAACATAGAAATAATGAATAAAAATTAATAGAAACTTAGTTGAAAATTTGATAGAAGGTTTCCATAGAAATATTTATAGAAACCATTAAAACTTTGGCCGAAGGGAACCGAGGCCATTTCCCGCTAGGGAACAATTAGAGGCAATAGAAGAAATTGGTTGATCATTAATTGAAATAGAATTTCATAGAACGATTTAGATATACTTTTTACCGCCCACCTTAGAGACTCTAAAGTTTTAGTCTAAAAATACTTTCAGCTGTCTACTTTAAGTATTCACTCCGGTGATCTAATAAAATCTCATCAGAGTTTTGTCCTTGCGGACATCCACTTCGGTTCCCTCAGTGGAAAGATTTAGCTTCGCTCTTCTCTAGTAGAATATTCAGCGAAATACATATAGAAAACCTTCAGCTGTCTACTTTAAACGGTTCACTTTTGTGATTTACGAAAAATGTTGTGGAAAATAACGGTATCTTTTTTTGTTGAATTAAATCAACCACTTAGAGTGTGTCTATATTTCATCTAACCTGTTGAATTAATTGACTATTCCCGAAATTGACGAAAATTGCTGTATATTTACCAACAAAATTAGCAGAAAATTAAAAAAGGGACCGTAAGGTCCCGATATTATTGACTGTTTCGTTGCGGCGCTTGAAAGTCTTTAAATGTATCCAAAGTCCTTGGCGTTCTTGATCGATGTCGGATCCATTGAAACAAAAATCTTATCAGCTTTGTTGTCTCGAAGCCATGCATATCTATGCCGGCCATTGGTAAAGCTGATCTCTCCGATGTCATTGACTGAAACCTGTGGAGCTTCAATTGAATCAACACCTTTGGAGGGAATCTTGATCCCTCCTCCAATATCTTCTACTCCACCAAAGACAAATATTCCAAACCGTTTATATCTACCATGAATAGATCCAGATCCACCAGGACCGATATACATATTAGACTTCTTGAAAGCTTCATCAAATTTTTTAATATTGATGCTGACAAGTTTGTTCCTGTCAGCAGAGACAACTGATAGAGACTTGTTCTTTACTTTTAGAACAGACTCATTTAGAAAGGTAGTAAAGGTTATCATGAATAGTTCTCAAAAAACCAAATCAGTCGTTCAATCATATATACATGTTCATCATCAAAGTTATAGTTGCCCTTGACCTTGTTCCACCATTCTCTAGTAGAATTCTTTTCCTCTGACGCAACAGCTTCCCAGTCAGATATCATTAAAGCAAGATGCATTAGAGTCATATCATTTGGGTTTAGAAAGCTCTCTGGATGATGAGAATTCAATTTCTTATGGGTATCAATTGAACTATTAGCAAAGTCTTCTATATCTTTAGAGGGATATTTAGCACCACAGAAATTAACAGCGTGCCGAAGGACTGCTCCAAAATATTCATCAGAGTAGAACTTTGTATTGTCATGAGATTCTAGTTCAGACAAAAACAGATCTGGTAGTGTCGGAAACATTCCAGAATAGAACAGTTTCTTTCCGTTTGTTATGACCTTTTCAATATGAGACCGTTTAGATTCCTCATAACGGTCTTTATACTTTTCTACTAGATCACAGAGTTCTACAAAGAGTGAATAATTGATCATTTATTTCGATCCTACTATACCATAACCAAATTTTATAGCATATTCTTTTTTTGCCTTTTCAGCATCATGAAGATTATTAAAAGATTGTATGTTTATAGATTTTCGAGTTTTTATTGATCCTTTTTTTCTATTCGGACGAAGCACTACTGTATACTTTCCATCTTCGCCATCATTTTTCAAAGGATTTATGAGAATTGCGAGCTCTCCGCCATCTGGATGTTTTTTCTTTGTATAATCAATAGACTCATTCAAATATTCGCTAAATGTTTTCATTTTTTACAATCCTTTTTGAAGTTTGCCATGATAGCATCTACACCAGCCTTGACAATTTCTTTTGAAATTCCAAGACCCTGGATAGCTTTCATGTATTGATCTATCGCTTTCTTTGCTTCTTCGGGAGTTCCAGAAAGAGTATACGCTTCTTCTAAATCTTCAGACAGAACCTTTGGATTCTTTTTGAGATAAGATGTAAACCAATCAACTATCTCAGATGATAGCATATCTTTTCCACCTGGAACCAGAAGACGATTTTTGTCACCGTCTTTTTTGTCAATCATAATAAAGACATTGTTTCCATGCTTTACAACTTTAGCAATGTCTTTACCATTGACATTGAGAGCTCCCTGAAGGCCAGCTTTAACTGTAAAGCTCTCATTGATATATTCTGTGAACGTTTTCATATTAACGCCCAGGTCTAACGTCGTGTAATTTACCTTTGCGAACTTTGCCACATTCAGCTTCAAGTTTCTTGAGTTCTTTAAGAACAGTTGGATCAATCGACTTAGCACCCTTTGAAATGACACTTTCAAGTTTCTTTTCGAAGTCCATGATCATGTCACTAATAAAGTTGTGTACGTCCTCAGCTTCATTGATATAATTATCTTCATCAGACTCATTCATAATCTGATGAACTTCGAAATCACCAAACTCATCAGAATCAGTCCACTTTTCGTATGCGTCCATATTTCTGAATTTCTTTACGAAAGGCTTGGACTTTGCTCCCTTGACACCTTTGACAACGATCTTCTTCTTAGGATCAAGATCTTTTTCTTGAGCAGCTTCGATTAGATCTTCCTTTAGATTGAATTTAGTCAATTTCTTTGGATCAGTTGTAGTGGTTTTTCCACTATTCCATTTGACATCGACGGCGGCCTTATCGCTGGCAACATTCACAATCTTGCCAACAACGCCACTTTTTGTGTGTTTTACGTAATCACCCGTCTTAAATTCTTCGTTTAGATCTTCCTTGATATAGACAGTGATCCGTTTCTTGGTCCTGATATCTCTAAGGATAGCGTGACGACCAACTTTCATATCTTGTTCGGCTTCCCAGTAGCCGTCATTGATTTTCTTCATGACCTGTTTGAGGGTCATTTCCTTAGTTGCTTCTTCTATGAATTCCTTAAATGTTTTCATTATAAACTCCATTTTTATTGGTTCGTACGTCGATGATATGCAATTCCTTGTGCATCTTATAAGCAAGGTTAATAGATGATTTTGTTCCAGGAGAAACAAAATCCCAAAAAGCAATTACAATATCAGAATATTCTATAATAGAAATATTCCGAAGATATCCAGCTTTCTTTCCAAGCCCTTTCCAATCTGCAGGGAATACTTTCATTTTCAGTCGGAACTTCTTTGCGAAATCTTCAGCAAGACTATCAGCACCAGGAGCTCCACCAGAAACGATCTCAGTTACAGTTTTATTTATCCTAGTCATTATAGTAGATTCTAAAAACAGATAATCGGTAAACGTTCTGGATCCGACAATAGCGAGTTTCATTTGTAGCTCCTCTCCAAAATAAGGTTAAAACAATCATAATCAAGACGATGAACTATATCGACAATATTATAGTATACACCATCCAACTCGACTCGTTCACCTTTATGAGGACAATGCTTCACCTGCTTGCGTCTGATAATTGTATCTCCGTATCCGTCTCTGACATAAATATCTGCGAACATTTTAGTTTTCCTCCTTGTACTTTCTGATAATCTCATACGCTAGATTCCCATAGATTCCATAATGATACAGAAAGAATTCCATATCATCAGAAACATATACATTGTCTTCTGCATCCATTAAAAAATCAATAGCCTTTTTCCATGAACAATTACAAGTATTCATGGTATCAGACACAATTTGATTGAATCTATCAACTGCAAATTTTATTTCTTGTTTTTCTACAGAAATGTCATCTTTGAGCATCTCACTGAGTTGTGTCATCTCGGCTCGATACTCTGCAACTGTTGTGAAAGGAATACTGCGAGGACGAAATCCATAAACGTCTTTGTAGAGGTCGGAATAAACTGAAAAATCAGTATAATGAAATCGTGTGTTCATCTTAATCCTCCAGGGATTTGTTGTTCAATTGAGTTTAGAATAACTAATAGCTTATAGAATGTCAATAATTGTTTTACAGAATATAAAAGTTAAGTTCGTACATTCCAGATTCCATTCCATAAACCTGTACATGAATATATACATCAGCATCAGTGGCTTTCATGCTATTGTGACGAAGTCTAAGGGAGAATCTCGAAGTCTCGCCAACTTTTGGACGAGATGTTCCGATTGCTATTGTATCAAAGTATTCATTTTCATCATAGGAATAACCGAGTTCTTCAGCGGAATCAAGAGCAGTAGAAATTGCGGCAGTGTAAGTGGGGTGGTAAAGCATGATAACTCCGAATGGTTATATGTTTCCGTTCAATTAAGATTAGAATAACCATTCGGAGTCTAGATGTCAACAACTTTTATTTATTTTAGTGGTAATATCTGATAGCTGCTTCTTTCTGTCTACCTTCAGAATAGTTGGCAATTTTACGAAGATATCCGATAACACGTGTAGCCCAGTTGATATTTGTTGATCCACAAACAGAACACACATCAACTGTTCTCATATCAATATGACCGCATTCTTCACAGACTGATGTCAGAACATTGGTTGTCCAATATTTTGTTCCATAGACAGCAGCAAGTTTACGAAGCCATCTGAAGAGTTCTTTGTCTGGTAGCTGAGATAGATTACAATGTAGAGCAGAACCGCCATCTTGCATTTCTGCAATATTTCCACCATGAAGCTGAAACTTGTCTGGAATAGAAGTATCAGTTGATTCTGGTAGATACATATATGAATTATAACAATCACGATTTACTTTTAGACCAGCTTCTTTATCCCAATTAGCAAACTTGACACCTAGAGATTCTCCAGGAACACACTCAGTATTGAATTTGATGCCGTATTTTTGACGAGCTTCAGAATTAAGATCCGAGAACAATTTGAAAATCCCAGCAGCCCAATCTTTATACGCGTCATTGTTGCCAACTGTATAACCGAGATACTCAGCTGCTTCGTTTAGTCCAAGAACGCCAAGTGTGACGAACTGTTTATCTAGACTAATAAATCCTGCGTTATAAGCGGGAAGCAATCCATCAGAAACATATTCTTCTACAAGTTTTCTATTTGCAACCTGGAACTTCTGTACTTCTTTGATTGTTTCTTCTAATTCATAACCTTTCTGTATTACATTGTTTATATTGATTGTAATGACACTAGTACTTCCTGTACTAACACCGCCTGCCCCAAGTGAGAATGAGAAATCGTTTATGGTATCATCTAGCTTTGAGGCTAATCTGCAGCAGCTGGACAAACTTGATGCTGTTTTATCATTAAAAGAAAACATAGATAAACCTTTTGCGCGTATTTCTGCAATAAAGTCAGCCCATTCTAAATCCTTTGCATCATCTTCTGCATTCAAAGAAGCTTCCGTTAGTACTGGAAAGGTTAGCAAAGACTTAGATCTTTCATCTAATAGCCATTCAAGAAAGAACTTCTGCATTTCGTTGAATTCATCATAGTCTACTTTTGTAAAGTCTGGAAACATAAAGTTACCAAACATAGATTCATAGAAGTATCTATCAAATACAGAAACATTCCAAAATACAGATTGCCAGCCCCTTGCTGCAGCGGGTTGATTTAAAGAATATACTACATGTTGAAGTTTTGATTTGACTCTCTCGGTTTCTGTATGGAGATAATCGACACCATAGTCCTTCTTAGCAAAATAGTGAAAGTACAATAAGAATTCTACAGTAGCAACAGCACCAGCAAACTGAGAACTAATAGCAAAGACCAAATTGATAAAGGATCCACAATAAGATTCTAAATGTTTAGGAGCTTTTGATTCTCCACCGAGTCTAGTCATGCCATGTTCAAGAAAGGGATACATATTGATAGCAACACAATATGGAGTCCCAGGAGTTTGAGCAGTCTCATCATGTCTATAGATTCGATGGTCTTCTAACCATTCTACGTATTTGTCAGCTGTTTCTTGATCGAACATCTCAGCAATTTTATCATAGACCGTTTTTCTATTAATCTGAATATGAAAATCCTTAAATAATTCAGCACCAAGAGTTGCAACAGTTTTAGATACCACATTTGAGTTAGCATCTACTGAAGATCCAATAGCAGCGTTCTTCGCTCCTTTGTAGCTATCAATAAATAATTGTTTCTGCTCGATCTGATCCTTATTCAACCGGACCATTGGTTTTAACTTTTTAGCCATTCTTTCGATATATCTCCTTTATTCAATTTTACCTTTGGTATCTTTATCTATCCAAGAACCGAATTCTAATTCTTTTAAACAATCTTTTAGTTCAAATACAATATGAAGATCTCTACCACATTCAGAATATCCGTTCCAGTTATCTTCTATATTGGCTTCAGCTTTATACTTTTCTAATAGAGCTTTCAGTTCATCTTCAAACTTAGAAATATATTCTGTTGCTTCATCGCCTGTTATATACTTCATCTTTTTGTACCTGTAGAATTTTATAAGCATTCTTTAGATCGTCTAGTTTCGGCATCATACCACAAGACTTTCCTTCTTTACAAAAACCGTTCTGAATACATGCAGCATATCCAAGTTTATTATCTTTGAAAAACGTCGGAGCAACATCTTGTAGTTTAACAGCCATTACAGATGCTAGATCACGAATTTCCCATTGAGCTCTCTTACAAAGTCTCTTAGCAAAGAACTCACCCAATGAACGAATATTCATTGTCATTACTATATTGGACGTGCACGCATTTGGTAGAATAAACCGAGCATCTTCATGAGGAACACCAGAATCTACAAGTTTAGCATAGAGCTTCTGAGTAGATTCCATATGATCTACATATGCTTTACGATCATCATCATTCTTCGCAATTGTCGGTGGAACTACATAAGAAAAGAATGATCCATCAGTATATCGTTGAGATTTCTGTGAATAACTCGCAATTCTATGACGTACCAACTGATGCGTCAATGCTCTACTAACATCTTCAATTAGAAAACTAAAATAGACATGTTCTGCTACTGAATGATGGCCAGATTTTATTACATGATTAATGACCTTTTTCATCTCTTCTACAGAAGGATATTTGTCTGATAACGGATTGAAAGAATCGTTGTAGCATTGTGCTAATGCTGTATAAACAACTTTGTCTGGATCACAATCCTCCTGATAAGTCTGTTGAATGTTTGGGACGGAAATACCTATCAAAGTAACTTTCATATGCCTCCATATTTTTAAGCGGGGATTTATTTATACAAAGAGAATTTAGTAATCTGTTATTCATTCAGCAGCATTTGTGATCCATTAGACAGGGCTTCAATGGTCTCAAAATCATCTGCTTCTGACTTGTCAAAGCGTTCTTCTACCAAGCGCGGCAAATACAATGACCATCCTGATTCATCTGAGATCAAACCATTAGAACGTACTTCGAAGAACTTTCCGATCGGCGATTCCATGCTATATTTAATACGATCATCATCAGACAATCCAGATCCAACAGAAACAACAACCTTCTTATCAGCTGATTCACATATCAGAGCTCCAATTTGCCCTTCGTATTTGGTCTCAATAGAGATCTTGACATCAATACATTTCAGAGTATTCTCAATGATCAGTTTGAACTTGACGCAATCTTGAACCCTCTTGCCATCCCAAATGAAATCGAGATTCTTCAGGATGGTTCCTTCTTGTCCAAGCGCAAGCATCTCTTTGAAATGAGCAATTGCTTCTGTAATATTGTTGACAATCTTGGACTCAATCATTTCAACTCGAGAACATGGAGTGATCCTGTGAATGAGAGATTCTCGACGAGCTCTATATCCAGCAGTAGGATATTTGGTTGAGTCATTATAAGATCTGAATCCAATGAGATCCCAAACATGAAAACGAATTCGGTTTGCTTCTTCGGGAGAGATAGTTCCCTTGATTGCTTTGGTGATGATTCCGTTTCCTTTCTTCCGAGGCATAACGGTTTTCATATCTTCTTCAAGAACAACACACTCGCCGTCAAGAACGTGTTCAGTTGCTCCACTCAATAGAATATCATCTTCGAGGATTTTGACTCCATGAAGTTTCAGACTACCAGAGGAGAACAGTTCAACACGATCTTTATAGATAAAAGCATTAACCCTTGCTCCATCAGCTTTCAGGTCAGAGATAGCAGGAAAAGAGATTTTGGAAATTGCTTTAGGAGAATACGGTTGTGCCTTGCAGAGCTTTACTCCAATAGGTAAAAGCAACGGCCAGACTCTTTCAATCAACCCGGAAGAAACTCCAACATCAGGATCCTTCTTGATAATTTTGAGAATCTGGCATTCTAAGTCATCAGATGTATTCTCAAGGATCCCTTTCAATTCTTCTATTGCCTTATTACCAGTAACTTTACGTCCTCTGAGAGCATCGAGAAAGTGAAAAACCGTTGCTTCTATTACTGTTTCAGATCGCTTTACATATCCAGGAATCTTTTTGAGTCCATAAACATAGTGAGGATTCAAAGCATAGAAAAAGAATCGCTGAAGATCTTTGTTATCAATATTTGCTGAGAGAATATTCAACTTGTCGTTAGAAGAATTGGTAGAAGAGAGTTGTTCGAGGATTTGAGAGACGGATTTCATTTAGAATCTCCTTGTTATTGTCGCCATTGAGAATAACAAATAACAAGGAGATGATAGAATGTCAACTAAAAATCACCAAGATACCATAAAGCCCAAGTAAAAAATCCAATCCATATAAGTATAATAAATGTTAACATTTTAGTAGAACTTGACTCCGGGTTTTCCAAACATTAACTTTTCATGATGGTTTCCACCGATCTCACGAGTATAAGTATACTTTCCAGTAATACGAATCTCCTTTCCAAGGATCTCTGCAACTTGATCGGCTGGGATCATATATTGTTCTAGATTAGACAATACATATTTCTTGATGAACGAAACAACTGGTTCTGAGACTTCAGAATAAGATCTCTGTCTAGTAATTTCAGCTTTCATCAAATCAACTATAGCAGCTTTACCTTCTGGAGAGCCATCAGTTCCAAGGGCAACCAACTTTCTACCACCAGAATCCTTATAGAATACCGCCGCTACTATCTTATCATTTTTGCGTACAAGCTTCCAGAACGGAATACGCGCAACCATATCATCTGGTGAATTGAAACCAGATCCTTTCAGACCACCAACTTTCTTATATGAATTTTGTAGTAGAGCAAACACTTCATCAGCATATACTTTCTTTTCATCTGGCTTGAACAAATTTACATAAGACTCATTTAAAAATTCTGAAAAAGTTATCATAGATATATAAGATGCTCCATTGAAAGAATTTCATCTTTGAACGGACTGAAATCTGTGACTCGATGGTTTCCTTCAAACCATTCTATCTGAGCACATCCATTCCAGTACGATTCTGATTCAGTATTATTTATCAATTCATCATTGTTGGCGAGATAAACCAACTTTGGTTTCATGACATTACGAAGATCTAATTCTGTAGCCATGGAATATGTGTCTACAATATAATCAGTCAGCTCGTACTGTTCTCCAGTTGAAAAGTTGGTATTCAGTCCGATGAATTGTTGGAGTTCTTCGGCTGGACAGTTGCATGGGTTGAACATGACAGCACCAGAAACATTGTAGTTGATAAGAAGTCGACTGGCATAAAATCCACCAAGAGATGTTCCGATCAAGATGCACGGTTCTCTAAGATCATTGATTTGTCTGGAGAGCTTTTCAATGTTCTGGTAGTATGTGAACTGAGATTTGTAAGACAACCCAAAGACTTCCACACCGAGATCAGATCTTAAGGCATCTAGCGTAGACGTTTTCGGTCCAGAGTTGAATCCATGAATGTAGCAGTATCTCATATAATTGCTCCTTGTTGGATTCAGAATAATCAAAAGGGTCTCCCCTGTCAATAGGAAAGACCCTCTTTTATCACTTTTCTTTTAGATTATTACGCGTCTTTGAAAAACTTTTTAACAAATTCTTTAGCAATTTCAGCGACTTCTTCAATCGGTCCATCATTTTTTACAATAAAATCAAATTTCGGATTAGAAATACACCAATCAATTTCAGGATTAGAGGCACGGAAGTCTTTCTTGATGATCTTCAGTTCTTCCGGATTAGAAGGAACCAGACCATGCTTTGCCCATTCAGGAATAGCGTCTTTGCGAAGTACCAAAACTCGGATCACACGATGTCCTTCCTTTTCCAGATCTGCCAACATCTTCTGTTCCTGAGCAAATCGAATATCAGGAATGATCAGACCGTCTCCAGTAGAAAAGAAAGTTGTATCATTTACAAATCTCTTAATGGCATCAACCCAAACGTCTGGTCCAAAAAGAGTTTTCATTGTCTCACCAACGAGATCCAACGCATAACGATAGCTACCAAATGGAACAGCAGACTTTACTTTTGGTAGATAGTATTTGGTCAATTCCGGAAGAGGAGATTCCTTTGTTAGACCAGCATCAAGATAAGAATTCTCGCTGACATTGTAGATCTGTCCAACAACATTTTTGATCGCTGCAGCCATTGGTTCAATATAGACACTTCCAATAGCAGAATAACCATATAGCGCATCACGTACTTCTTCTGCGAATGTATCCTTGCCAGAACGCTTAAAACCAGAAATTGCAATAATAGTTGCCATTAGATACTCCAAACGGGTTAAAGGTTAAAGATGATTTTGCAGCATTCGCGCAATTTGTTTTCCAGAATTGAATATATATTTGACTTCTTCCTTTGTCAATTCATTTGTCTCGTTCTCCTTGAAAAAGTCTACTTTAGCATCTTCAAGAATTAAAGGAATATAATGACCTAGTTGAGACTGAGTTTCAATTGGACCAACCTTAGAGAAACATGACAAGATCCGAGAATCATTGATATAAGATTCAAAATTTGCTTTTAGCCCATTTACTCTATCAGAATATTCTTTATTCTTAATTTCTCTAGCAACAGACTTTTCAGCAAAAGAAGGGTTCTTCAATTTGATTCTAAAAGAAGATTTGACATCCCACGGTTTAATAACATAACCTTCCATTGGATTTGGTTTATTGTAAAAGGCACCAGTATAGAGAGAATTAGCCGTTGGATCAAGTGAAAGAGCTTCTTCAAGTGAAAGTATTTCTGGTGCTCCATATGCAATTAGATCATACCCATAGAATAGATTAGAATTATAAAATTCTTTTTGTGTAAGATATTCGTCTCCGATCATCATATCAAAGATTCTAAAATACTTATGGTCTCCATAGTATACTCGGTTCTGAATACCTTTGCCGAATAACTCACCAAAGACTCTAACTGTTTGTTTCTGCTGAATAGCAAATTTCTGTAGATCAAATATGAATCTAAAATGTTCATCAGCAAATTGTACTAGACTCATTCCCTGAAAATTACCATATGAATCTAACAGATGATTCCGAGATCCAAACCGAAAAGAAGTAGAATCAGCTGCAATCTGAAAATTAGATCCGTCGATTTTCTCCTGAGCAATATACTTACATGTTCTCAGTTCAGGATGCGTCTCCAACATGTAGTTAACGTATTTGCTCTGATAATGGTGTTCTATATCAGTATACTTAATAAAATTCATTAGCCAACCATCCGTAGTCCAATATTGTTGCAATCGATTCCACGACGAGCAAAGATCTCTTTTACTTCACTATAGACACGATGAGTTTCTACAAATAGATATCCACGCTGCTCAGTATAAGTTTCTCCGGAATCTCCCCAATATCCATCAGTATTGATACTAAGCAATTCAAGATCATTTACAATATCATTATAGTGCTCGCCGAGTTCAGACTTATGAACCACAAATGAACTGCTGCTCGAATTAGAAACAAACCCCGCTCGAATTTTCATAACTTCCCCCTAAATAGATTTTCCCAATACGGCATGAAAGTTTGCATTGCTTACTCCAATGAAAAGAATATTGATACACCAACTACAAGAAAAAGAACAGCCCACTTAACAGACCAATAATGTCTAGGACCATAGACAAGAACAGTATACTGCCCGTCGTTCGTGAATTCATAATACCAAAACATTGCAGCATTGGCAATAGAAAGAATCCCTCCAGCAATCATCAAGATCCATGACCAGATAGTTAGAAAAGTTATAAGGTTCATAATGGTGTTTATAGATTAAGTGTTGTAGGACCAGTCGTAATGATCTCAGTAATCACTTGTGGTCTCATTTGAATGATTGGTCCATAAGTAGCAGCAGGAACTGCACCACAGCTAGAACATCGCGGGGTTGGCGGAATAACACCATGCCAAACGTCTGGTGTAGTAACGGCTCCTCCACAAATAGAACATGTTCCGATATTCATACATTCTCCTTTAGTGATAGTCTACGCTAAAAATTTCTTGTTTGTTCATATATTCTTTGATATCATCAACAGACCAAATTCCTTTCTTTCGTTCTGTATAGAATCCATCCCAACCAACATCAAGAATTCTACCTTTTCCCTTATATGCCATATGGCAGTGTCCATGAACATGACCAATACCTTTAGCAACTGTTGACCATGAAGCAAGAGGATAATGAGAACATACCAGTGGATACATTTTTGTGTTCTTTGTTTCAACAGGGAATTTTTTCTCAACAATATGAGTTGTGGATACGTCAAAATCATTCAGTTCCATCTTTGATCTATGTATGGAAATTTCTCTTAGAAAATTTGGTTTGTCATGATTTCCTGGAATAACATTGAAAGATTTGAAATTCAAACTATTGAGAAATTCATTTGCTTTTTCAAGCGTCTTCCATTCTCCCATGAAAACATCTCCAAGGACATAAACATCATCGTTATTTGTAATTGTTCCATTCCACGCCGTTATGATGAAATCATGCATATCACCCAATGAAGAATGCGGCCTAAAATCAATAGCACATCGTTCATGTCCAATATGTAAATCTGAAGTAAAGAAAGTAGCCATTACATCCACCTTTTGAAAAGTTTGTAAAAGAATCCTTCTTCATAATACTTACATGTGTTGTATTTGTTGTGGGCGGCTGGTATAGCATATTCATTAATCTTTTCTTCATACTGTGGGACATATGGGGATTCTTCTGTTTTTCTTGCCCACACCCTAGTAATAGCATTACATGAACTATAATTAAAAGCATGAAAATGGCGAGTTGGAAAAAATTTACAATTCTTACAATATACTTTCATTACTCAACCTCATATAGATAAGATCCTTTCCAAAGATACACCTTCATAAATTCTTCTTTTCCTTCTTCCCCAAGGAAAAAAGTAGCATCCACATCAAGAACGTAACATTTATGATAGCCACCAGATAAAAAGGTCTTACAGTCAAAGTGCCCATCAGACCTCATGATAATAAGCTTCCCAATATAATCTGAAAATTTTGCAATCAAAAATCCATCTTTGTTTCTCATACTATACATCTAAATCACCATCCTCATCATAATAAGAAAGAACTTTTTTTTCAATCTTATCTAATTCAACAAGTGTTGGTCTACGCTTCTTTCCGTTTTCATAAACAAATAACTTGTGCCAATAGAAGCAATCAATATCAAATGAATAGACACCAACAACGAAAAGGTTTTTGAGATTACCGTGAACAGCTATTTTAAAGTCAGAAGTTTCTTTGTCGAAGCAATTGGTTTTGACGAATTCCATTTCAATCTCCTTGGTTTGTTGTTCAATTGAGTTTAGAATAACTGAAACATGATGGGCTGTCAATCATTTTTTGGTTGCATGCTTTACATGTTCCAACCCATGTCTCAACTGAATAAGCAGACTCAGGAAGAGTCATTATGAAAGAAGCAGTTTCTTCTTCAAGATCTTTATATGCGATGAATCTTCCACAGTATGTGCATCTTATGAGATCAGAATTCATTGCTTACTCTGCAATAATAGTTATATTTTCAATTGGAATAATCTTGATGATCGGATCATATGATACTGTTAAAGATTCTGCGGTTTCAACAGAAAGATGGTTACAATCAACAAAAACTGTTTCACCTTCAACATCTAGACACAACCATATAGAACTATTTCCACCCTCAAAGAAAATCTTATATGCCCACCCAGTAACACAATCTATGAGATTAATTACTTCATTATCTGTATAGTCGTTAATTTTTACTACAGTCATCAGTTCCTCCTCTTTACTACAATTTGATTATTTTCCATAACAGCTATATCATTCACATTAGCCCAACCACAAGGTCCATCAATTGTATCATATCCTTGTCCTGTTCCATCATATAAAGAATAAGTACACACCTCTCCTTTATTATAGGATTGCACTTTTTTGACTTCATTTGGAATAGTAAGATCAACATCTGAACATGCACAACAAAACAAAAGCAAAATACACACAATAAACTTATTCATGAATATCGCTCCTTGGAGATATAGGAAGACTAACAATGCTAATAATCTTAAAATTTTCTTTATCGTCTATATTAGTTGCATCAAAACAAATGTTTAAAAACAAAGATTCTGCTCCACATTCTTGTATTACATTTTTTAAAATTTTACCGGGAGGTGTTTCTAAAACTTCAATATCACCAGTAAGGATACCATCTTCAATAAACAACCCGTGGTTAATGTGAGAAATTGTTCCAATATCAAAATTTCTATCATAACCATGAAAGCACGACCCGTATTCTGGGAAATCCATTTTACAAATTTCTTTCAATAGATCTTTCGAATAGATTCTCCCATTAAAAGTTGGTTCATCTGCTTTGATTAGAGTTTGAACGCAAAATCTATTAGCTTTTTCCATTTTCTATCCTTCTAATGTTTCATCATCTTTAATCTGATCAATTTTATATGTGTAACCATCTTTCATTTCGAACCAACAAATTTGAATTGAACAATCTGCACATGATTCAATATGCATATTGGGCTTATCATATGCTCTATGATGTGTATAAGTTCTTTTCATCTGTTCCTTACACTTAGGACATCTCATCATTTAATCTACCTCAATTGGTTGAATGATTATTTCCCACGCATAAGAACAAAAATCCTGAGCACTATAAGTTCCGTCTTTTCTTTTAAAAATTTCAGTATGTTTTCTATGAAATGTTTCTAAAATTTGTTTTTGAACAAACACAAGAGAATCTTCTAATGATTGTTTGTATCCAAGTTCAACAACATGAATATCATCTGGATCTCTCCATGTATCTGCCGCATTCATCTGTTTATAAATTCTATAAACTATCATCTTATTCTCCCTCATATTCCCATAATACGGCGTTACAATAAGCATGAACAACCCCTAAAGTCAACCCCGTTTCATGATCATGATGAAGATGAATAGGACTATTAAAGAACCCATCTGGATAAAGATGACGATGTATTCGTTTACATAAAACATCAATAGGTGGCTCTTCATCAAGTTTTCTGCCGCAATAATAACAGTCTCCCTTTTGAAGATGTACATACTCTTCCCTCACAAGGTGTCTAAAAGAGGGATCAAGAGCATCATAGTTAACTGGTAATTCCATTATGCGTCTTCTCCATGTTAGGTTTGAAAAATATACAGCTGATAAATCCACCACGGACCTCTACACAATTAACACCCTTCTTCTTTCCAGTAATATAATTTACTTTCATATGATTTGGTTGTTCACAGATCTCGCGATAGTAAATAGATTTAAAGATACAATCTGGGCATACATTATACTGCAATTTCATATTTCTGCCACCGGGCTTTCATCTTTGCAAGAGTTTCTTCTGGTACGCCATGAATATTCCCAAAGTTATTTTCGCAATGAATGACAACCGGAGTATATCCATGAAGCTTGCATAGTTCCAAATACGGTTGAATCTCTTTCAGAGTAGTAAACGTATTAGAGACAGAAATCCTTGGGATATCGTTTTCCATATCGTTTTCAACACATCTCCGACAATATGAATGGGCCGCCCCGATCTTATCTGGATCAAAACGATACACGCCATCAGATCCAACATAATACTGATCCGCTTCATGATGATGAAGAAGAGGCTCACTGACAAGATTTTTTGCAAGCGTTGACTTGCCAGATCCAGGAAGTCCACGAACAATATAAAGTGTTTTATTCATTTTGGTTCCTTAAGAGTTGTATATTGCAATGAAATTCTTGGCGTTCTTCAAACACTCTTCCTCAGACAGACGACCCTTATGAGAAGTTCCACCGAACAATTGTCCGTTCTTGTAAATTGTAATCAGAGTCCAAGTACCGGTTCTATGCAAATTCTGATAGTCAATTTCATATGAAAAGTTGGTGTCGATTTCGATTCTGTTGGTTTCCATTTCAAACTCCTTGGTTTATGTTGTTCAATTGAGTTTAGAATATTCAATTCTTATTAGACTGTCAATAGAATTCTACCAAACATCTTCAGAAAAAAGAATATTTAGTGGAGAAGCTCGATCTAACAGTTGATCTGCTTCACGAGCAATCTTCTTTGCTTCTTTTCGATCAACAAACGGTCTAAGATTGGTTTCAAATCCCTGTTCTATATACTTAGCAATATCTGAACTAGATAACTCATCAGGAAGTATTCTAAAAAGATTGTGGTGTCTTGCTGGTGCGGGTAGAGTCCATATTTCACATGTTTCCTTATGTCTAATCGCTGATGCTATAATTCTTTCTTCTGTCATTCTTTCTTCAATGCCTCTTTAGCAATTTCTTTCGGTCCATACTCAGCTAGATATTCTCGATGTGAATTGATCCGTAGATCTATTTTTCGTTCTTCAGAATAATGCTTGTCACATCTATTAGAAAACGCGTATTGATTTGCAGCTTTCTTAGCACAGTTTGGACACACCATGATTTCATTTAGAATACGCTTTTGCTCAGATAGAAGTTTCGGATCAGTATTTTCATACGGACAATATTTGACAATTTTATGTAGAGCATTCTCATACTTCTCGATCAACAGTCTAGCACAATCAAGAACATGGTGAATAGCAGATTCTTGTCTTGGAATTTCTTTTTCACAATACGGACAGATTCCCATGAGATCTCCTAAAACTTTAGAACAGTTTTTGCAAGAGCCAACTTCGGATTGAAAATAGCAATCCAATTCCAGATATCAAATAGAAAACAAGAAGCAATGACTAAAAGCGTTATTGTAATTATTGGACCGATCCATTGAACAACTCCTTGAACTTCGTTCCAATCACTCATATAATCTTCTTCATATTTTTGACCTGCATATTTGTAAAGCCGTAAAGAAATATATCCTACAGCAACCGCAAGAACAATAACAATAAGTCCTCCTAGAATCTCTGTAATACCATTCATCTGAATAACTGCCACAGCAGCATCAAATACTTCTGGTGTATATTGCTTTGACAGATTTTCCAACTGATTCAACAGATGAACAACTTTTTCTTCCAACATCTTATTCCTCCTCCGCAGAGATACCAAGAATCTTTGCAATGCGCAATGCTGCTCGATCCTCTGCGGATATTGTCAGTTCATCTGCGTCATCAAAACGGATCGGCTCACACATGATGGACTCAGCAAGTTCATAGGAAGTCATTGAATATCTCCTTATAGATGGGTTGAGTTAGGCAATCGACCAGATAGCAGACTTCTTTCCACGCTTACCAGTTTCCTGTTTGGAAACTTCCTTGATCTTACCTTCCTTGGCAAGATGTTTAATTGCATGATAAGAACTGATCCAAGAAGAGTTGGTCAACTCAGCAGCCTGACCAACGTTGAAGGTCTGAAAATTAGCAGCAAGATTGTAGATCCGATCAATCACACGTTCTTTTTTGACCTTTTCTCGAACAACTTTTTCCTTCTTCACTGCATGCTGAGCGAGAACAGTCTCGATGAATTCGGTGGTCTTGATTTTGGAAACTTTGTTAGCTTTGGCAAATTCCGTGATCATGGTGGTAAGTTCGGTCTTCATGATAAACTCCTTGGTTTTTTGTTATTGTTCCGTTCAATTGAGTTTAGAATAACTAAATGGTTAGTATATGTCAATCAATTTTACGCTTTCAGTCAAAATATTTTACATATTCTCTATTGGACTCAACCATTCCTATGAACTCAATCCTGTTCTGTCCATATACGTCTTCGCCAGTTGCAGCATCAATATCAATCAGCTGCAGCATGTAAGGAGCGACCAACCAGCAGCCATTAGGAGTAATACCTTTAGCAAACAGTCTGAAGTATAGTCCGTTGTGCTTGTAAAGGTTTCGAGCTCTGTTTGCGATCTCGATGGAACTGATAGAAAGTGTCGTGATCATGATAAACTCTGTGGTTGATTGTTGATGTTTATAAGCAATTTCAATTAATAGATATAACCGATAAGAAAAGCTGTCAACTACTTTTTCATAATTTCACAAAATTTTGTAAAATAAATTTCCAGTTGCAAAATCGGTGATCACGATCCGAGATGTCTTCTTTTTACCATGTCTATGGATAAACGGATAGCCTTCTCGATCATATGTCTGAAAATCCATTGTTAAAATTTTGTCTTTAGAGTCACGTTGACGAATCCGAAAGAACAATTCCTTCTCAGCGTATTCATCAATACTTTTAAATTTCCCATTCAGATAGAGCACGTTATCTATAAGAGAATGTTCTATCTCCATAGGACCGATATACATATAGTCTATCGGCCCACCCATCTCTTCTGTTCCAGAGAGAATCCGTTTGACCGAATCCTTTGGAATCTGAAAAAACAAGTCAGGAATATCTATATGAAAGAACTCAAAGTTTTGTTTGAAACCCAGACCACTGTAAACATCCTCTATAGAGCCAAATAGACGATATACAAGATTTGGATCAATTGTTTTCAATCCTTTTAGTCCACCTCCTGCTAATGACGGACAGCAAGTCCCTTTACAAGACACTCCGATCTTTCGATTGTCTGTTGTATGTAATAATATGTCAATGTACGGTTCGTTCCCCAATAATGAAACCCCTTCAACCTTTTCAGCATGTGTGATATGACAATCCATGAATTGCTATAGGCGCCTCCTTACAGTAAAAGTTAATAGCATCGACAAGAGCTCTTTCTTGTCGTTCTGCATCTAGTTTAAAAGAATCAGAAATTGGTGGAGAATTCTTTCCAGCAAATTCATGATCTTTGTATATGTCAGTAAGTAAATAGACTTTATGAAACGAATCTTTTAGAAAAATGCGAGGGTAATAGCCAGAACATAGACATGCTTCTCTCAGTAGAGATCCGCATTCGAATTTGTTGTCTAAATCAATACGGAGAATTTCAACTCTTTCCTTTTCTTGTATCGTACAGTTATCTACCTTTATAGATCCATCCGTACCAAAAAAACCAAGTTGAAATTCTCCGGTGATACATCTGTCACAGAACAATTCTATATTGTTTCTTTTTAGTAAATCAGTCTTTGATAGAAATGCCAAGTTCCATAGAACTCCTTTTGCTATTAGATTTCATTGAAATTTATACAACCTTTCCATCGGGATATTTTGTTGTCAACGGCCTATATTCAGCAGAAGCTTTCTTATGACATTCTTTGCATTCCATGTTCGGAATAACGTTCTGATGGAAATACGAATCATCATATCCATATGACTTTTCAGTTGCTCCACAATGTTCACATTCATAGATAGCTGTGAAATCTCTACGGGACTGGGAAACGATTGATTTGATTTTCATTTTAGTATTCCTTATGGTTAAACTTTAGCAACAAAAAAATGAACCTCAACAACTTCATAGTCATTCATATCAAGATTATAATTCGGAGTTTCATATCCTGCATTATACCACGGTGTTGAAGGATTAGAATGCACTTTCTTTGCTTTTTCATATGAATCAACCAGCCAAACTTGTTCACCGTTTTCACAGAGTGTATACATAACATCTACACATGGACCAATTCCAGTGTTTGATGTACTATCAAATTCAACGAGCTTCTGGGTCTTTTTGTTGAGCAACGAATACTTTTTCATTTTAAACTCCACGGTTTTGGTTATTTAGAAATCTTTGTCAGATTCAAACAACATATGTTCTGCAAATCTATTCGGGTTGTTATGAAGAAGACAATACTCAAATTCACCAGCGTATGAATTGGTAGTTTCAGAATCGCTATAGGTCACCTTTCCACGCACCGTCCCGCGTTCCATATCTAAGGTGAACATTTGAAATTTAAAAACAACCGAATAAACAAAGGTGTTATCATCAAGGATCGTTCCTACGTAAGTGATGATTCCGTTTTCGTCAGTTTTGGATTCATAATTTTTGAAAAGGGTAATCATTTTAAAACTCCTTGGTTTTTGTTGTTCCGTTCAATTGAGTTTAGAATAACCAATACTTATTGGACTGTCAACAAGAAATACTAAAGTTTTCCTTTTTTCATCATTTTTCTGAAATTCTTTTGAGATTTCAGTCGATTCCATTTCTCGAATTCTGATTCTTGGTTTGGATCGTATACTTGAGAACATTCAATATTCGTTGCAGAATCAGCAACCCGAAGTAAAAGTTCTACAGTACATCCTAGTCTATCATCTATCAATAAACATGGAAAAGAATCAGCATTATCAACTACAATGATAGTTCCATTTTTGTTTTCTTCGCAGTTCGGACGCGCTCCAGTAGCAGTCATGTTATACCTGTAGTTCCCTTCCAGACAAGATAAGGTTACCGCATGTTACAAGACCGTCTTCTTCATCCATAGACGGAACAAATACCAGGACATTAAATCCTTCAGCTTTTAGTTCAGCTTCTACTTTGCTATACGGCTTATAAGATTCATAACCTGTGGTAGTCTGATACGAATTCTTCTGACATGCTGTGTTATTATGGATCGGAGTAATCTTACACATGAACTTCTGAGGATCAAACAAATTTCTCAGCTTTCGAGCATCGATTTCAAACTGATCAGAATATGCAAAGTTCAAACAGTACTTACGTCCAAGCGGATCTTCAAGTTTCTCACAGATTTTTGAGATATCTTCTAGAGACTTTGACATCCCTGAAAACATTTCATTTCGCTGTTCATCAGACGTGCTATTGATAGACAGTTGCAGTCCAGCTTGTCCATTGAACTTTCCGTTCTTATATTCCGCAGCCCAATCACGGATGACATCAGAACAAAAACTATGCTTTGGAACCATTGTAGTAAATACTGGATGAATCGTTTCAACTCTTAGATTTGTCCGAGATTGAAATGCTCTTTTATCAGCAAGCCAGTTGCAAAAGTTGAAAACCTTAAGAAAGTTGGCAACCGGTTCCCCACAGCGTGCTAGGTGGATATTAAGCCGGTCTGTATACTTTACTTCAGGGAACAAATTAATAGCATCTACAAGTTGATTCTTCAGATCGTCAACAGTAGCATTGCCTTTGAATGGAATAGACGGGCAGTCACAGAATTTGCATTTCATAGAACATCCATACTGAGTAGACAGTGTGATCACCCATTTCTCTTGGAGAGGAGCAATGCTGCCATTTGGAACTCCATTGAGATCTCGAGAATATCCGAGAAAATCTGCTTTAATATTCTTTGACTTTCCATAGTCACCAATCGAAAGAAATTCCAACTGACCTTTAGAATATTCGTTGACACAGAGATAGCCAGTGGGGATTTTGTTTACTTGCATGCTCTATTCCTCTATTGGGAGTTTAATGTTATAATCGTATTCAGATATCTGTTTAGTTCTAAGATCTTGGAAATCATCTAGTTTTGAGAATAAGTCCTTTCCATTACATATAGTAATACACATAGATTTTGTTCCAGAAGCATTGTAAACTTCCACAGGTTCACTGAAATGTGGGCACCTGTCTCCACAGGATTTTGCTTCAGTAAAGATACATTTTTGTGTTTTGAATCCGTGAGACCGAAAGATCTCAAGCTCGCCAGAAGGAGAGATCTGAATTTTCATGACATTTTCGCCAAAATAGAAAAAAACAAAAGTATAGTAAAAACAGCTTGATCATATTTTTTAAAGTGCACAGCAACACCAGCCAAGAAAGCAATAATTACAATTATAATGTCATCAGTCATTCTAATGTACCGTATCCTTATGAGATTTACGTTCTAGAAAATCCAACTGCCCCTGCTGATGAACAACTATCTGCTCAAGATCCTGAATTCTTTTGTTCTGCTCTTCAAATACTCTTTTCAATTCTTCTACAAGTTCTATCATTTCTTTATTCATTTATTCTCCATTTCCTTTGAATGAATTTAGTATATCTACTTTCTTATCGGAATGCAACCGATTTATGCACTCTGAAAAACTTTTTCCTTGTCTCATACCAAATAATAGACCAGAATATGGAAGATCTTTTACTTGTAGAGCAAATTCCTTCTGAGATTCTATATGCTTATTCTTTTCGTAGATCTCGATAGCTGTCTCATGAAATTTGTTGTAAGCATCAATCCAAGGAGAAAAGAATTTGAAATCTTCTGGAAAGTACTGAAGATATTCATCAGTCTCATTCAGAAAGACGAGATCACAGATCCTTCTCGGATTTACGTTGCCGTTATCTCGAATATGATGGATAGCAACATAAGAAGGGTTCTTTACTTTTACTCGTTCTTGAGTCTTCGGATTATAGAATACATATCCTTCTTCAAGAGTGTCAAGATCTTTCATTGAAAACCTAGCCGAATCAATATCATAGATATCATATGTCTTTGGCAGACGAATAGAAATAGGAACACCAGCGGTCATCTGAATATGTCCAAACAGATTATTGAAAAATGCAACAGACCCCTGAGACTTATAACTTCCAGACACATTGTTTCTAATAGCAAGTAGAGCCATAAAAGATTCCGGATATCTTGTAACTACTCTGTTCTCTGGAGTACACAACTCAAAAATGAAAGTATAATTATTCAAAGAAGTCTGTAATGATTTCTCAGCACGCGCCAACAAATAATGCGGAGTACATTCAAGTGTATCTAAGATCAGATCAGAAAATAATCTACCAGATGCACATTCTGTTTCAGCAAAGGCGGTTCCACGAGTTCCTGCTCGCCATTCTCCATCAAATCCATTATACCAAATTGGAACAATAGATCCATCAACTTTTTCATAACAGATAGATCCATTGAAATCAAAAGTCTTATCAGTATCAGCTTCTCCATAGTTAAAGAATCGATCAAAAGGTCTGCGTAGAACATGAAGATCCCAGTCAAGAATGAGTCCTCGACATTCAGTAACAATTGGATCCATCTTCGGAGAGTCGATTTGAGAATAGTTCAAGAGAAAGAAATTATCATAGACACGGGCTTTGATTCCATAAAGTTCTTCAAGTTTTGCAAGACCTTCCATTTTATCCGAAAATCTAGCAAGGAATTCTACAACAGGCATTTCTATCTCCAGTTTTTAAAAAAGTATTATATTCTTCAAAAGTATAGATTCTTTTTGGTTCATAATTGGGTTTGATGAATGCTGCTTGATACCTGGAAGAAAAGAATTTCTCAATATCTTCATAGATACAAAAACAACCTCTCAAGTATCCTTCTCTTTCTTGAAGACCAAAGATCATCTGAAGTTCGTCCCGATTAGAGAACCATCTGATCATTTTCTCAATAGTATCAAATCCAAAGAATAGATCATAGTCATCAACAAAATTCTTTCTCTTGAACGGATTCCATTTTTTATTTAGTCCTTTATCAGAAATTGGCCCGGGTCTTCCTGTTGAATGCTCATGTTCTTCTAATCGCCAAAGATAGTCGTAAGAATATACACCTTTATGTCTACCAATAGTTCTATCAAAAACTTCGAATCTAAAAATATCGGCCATTCCAAAACTCCGTGGTTTGTTTTAAAAGATATGATTAGAATAACTATTTAAGATATGCTTGTCAACTCATTCATGATGGAAGGATATAAACGGGAGTTCGTCGTTCAGATTTTCTCCTGTCTGGTGCAATAGAATCTGGAAGTCGACGCTGTAAAGATTGTTTCTTTTGATGTTCAATAAAAGATCTTTGAAGTGTCTCTTGCTCTTGTCGTTTGTATTCTTGTAGCTGTTCCAGTTTGTTCCGCAACTGAATCATCCAATCATAGCCGAGAATTGTATGGCAACGTTCACATAGAATAGATGTTCCATATTCTGTTTGAAATATCTTTATATTAGGCGATCCACAAACCACACATTTCTCGGTTATATTATACATATCAGTTCAACAATGAAGGGAGATCAATATCAAGATCTAGACGGTCAGCTGGACCTTTTGAATCTGATCTAGGTTCTTTTGTTTTGAATTGTGCTGGAATAAACTTTTCCATTTCAGGATATGCTTCTACAAGTTTTCCAGTAGTACTAAATCGCTGCAGAATAGTTTTGATAGAGGCTTTTGCTTTCTCTTCCTCGCATTTCAGGATATAAGCGAGTTCATAGATATCAGCAATAAACTTTTTATCAAATGATTTATATGTCATATTAATAATCTTTTCAGCAGAATCATAATATACGAACCGAGGTACTCGAATTGCTACTATCATTATAGTTTTTCCCCATGCAGAAAACTCGTAGAAGACGTTATTGGTGTCGTCTGTGTTTTTTCTCAACCAGAATCTCAATGCTTCTGATTGGTTCTTATATTTCATGATGACTTTAAAATCTTCTTCTGGCATTGAATGCTCATATACAAGTTTCAAGAACCGTTCTACAAGAATATCAGTTTTTTCATTGAGTTCAATCTGTAGAGGATTCTTTGCTCGCTCATCATCTAGATGCTTATAACAATTGTTTCTAGTAATGTCTCGAATTTCATTAGTCAGTCTACGTGAATACATGAGAGATCTCCTTTAGTTAATTAAAACAGATTATTGAAAGATGCTAATACACAAACGATAAACCACATTGAAAATAGAATGGACCCAGCTGCAAGAACCGTTCCAATCGACTGAGCAACAATTTTAGCAAATTCATTCTCGTTTTTGTAAGTATTTTTTCTCATCTGGAACTCCGAGGTAGTTGTTTCCGATCAATTAAGTTTAGAATAACTAAACCTTGGAGTTCTGTCAACAAGAATTTTAGTATGCCGGAACATCTAAAACAATTTCTACATTAGCACAGTTGACGAACATAAAGTGTTTAGTTGTCAGATACGTTCTAACAAAAACGATCTCACCGCGTTTAATTATATAATTCAGCATAAACGGAACAGACAAAGAACTCTTCCAAATATTCTTCAGTTTGTGATTGATGCCAGCAACAAAAGAACTGAGAAACAGTGATCCAATTTCTGAATGACTATTGTCTAGAACTGCTCGAAAATGACCATACTTTGTATCTGGGGACATATAAAGAGCATCTGTTAAGTGAAGAAGGTTGTCTTTATTTGTTTTGCTGTCGAAGATAGAATCTTCTTCAATCTTTATTTCTTCTTTCGGATCAGAACTCATCTGTAGAGATAGAACTCGAATCGGAATACCTTTTTTGACTAAGAACTTCATCTCAAAATCTTTTTTGTATGAAGATTCTGAATTTGTGTATATTGGATAGTCTTGAAGTGGTGGATCAAACGGTGGAGTAATCGAAGTTATCCACGCATTGTTTGTTATATTTTTGTATAGAGTGTTTTCCATGAGCTCTTTCCAATCTACATCACCAGCAGTCAGATCATGATTTGCAACCACATCTAACATGCCGTTTGAGATTGTATCCCAATTTTGAGATTTATCGTCAATAGAATATTTCAGCATATCTCTCATGACTTTATGATCAGCATATGGTGTAATCATTCTTATTCCTTGTAACGACAGCCTGGTCCGACAAGATCTTCGTACTTCAATAGCGGGACCATATAATAGTTAGATAGTTGATTCTGACAATATGGAATTCTATTGCGCCAGATTAGAAACTTGCATCCTGTACAGGATATCATTTTTCACCAAGGAATTCACGAAGTTCTTTCATATTATTAAACCTATCACGAATTTCATTTTTAATTGTGTTTCGGTCAAAATCACATACTTTACAAATAAAAGCTAGAACCGTTGCATCATCAATGACTTCAAAGTTACAGATTGGGCACCATTTTTCTGGCATATCCCACCCACCTTCTTCACTCCAGGCTTCTTCCCATTCATCAGATTCTCTTATCGAATTTGGAATATGAGACAGACAAACTTCATGACCACAAGTAAATTGAGCGTGTTCTACGTCTTCCATAGACAGATCATAACCAGACTCAACGTCTCCACAATAATCACAAATAAAACTGGAACTACTAGAATTACTTACAAATCCCGTTCTAATTTTCATTCTTATTCTCCTATAGAGTTTCGATTTCTTCTTTTAGTTTTTGCATATATTTCTCAGTAATAGAAATAATACTGTCTATTATTTCAGTATTCATATCAGCTCCTCAGATATCGGTCAAGTTCTTCGTTCGTTTTGAACAATATACCCATCTCATCCACAATGTCAACATATTTTAGATCGTATTTCTTCAATAGATAAAATAAGACATTCTTAAACTTTAGAGCTTCTGTTGCTACGACAGAACAAATCGGACAAAGAATAGCTGGAATCGGTTCATCGTTTTTCCGATAGCGCTCAACTGTGTTATATGTCGGTGAATCATTATCTATATGGCTCTGACAGAAACAATGACCATTAACACATGTCAGCTTATCTCCACAGTGGTTGTTCCAGTCCCACCCTTCTCGTTCATCATTACAGATCTGGCAGATGAAACTGCTTGAGGAACTGTTGGAAACAAAGCCGGTTCTAATTTTCATTTATAGACTCCTATCCGAAATATGTTTGTAAAAATTTGCATACTTTACCAAGGATATGTGTTGGTTCTTTCTTCTTTGGTTGCCTTGGAGTATAATAAAAACAATTGTTGTCTGCATTATCAATATATGGAAAAGCCTTTTCAAATCTGTATTCTTGAGCTATAGGAGTATCCACAACACATTTCTTTTTAATATAATCACACGGAGTAAGAGATGTAGAACGGTTCATATCAAAATACTCACATCCCATACAATATACCTTTTGCATTATGATACAGCCTTCTTTAGAATTTTCCGGAGTTCATAATATTCTTTTGCATCTGAGTTGATTCTTCTGATGTTGTTCACCAAATTACCCAAACCAAATTCAACACCAAGATGATCATATTCGCTCATACCTGTCATACTATATAACGAAGTTCCGATTGACTTAGCAATCTCTTCTAGGATTTCCAAGGCAAGTTCATGAGATATCTTGCTTTTATAAAGATCCGTATAGTTTTCATTGCTCATCTTCTAAACTCCGTACAGGTCTAAAATTGTTTTGTTAATCAAATTGTGGTCTACCTTTTTTGTCCGTTTAGTATTTTTTAATTCATCTTCTACAATTTGTAAACCAGAACTTATCATCTGATTCACATTTTCCATAGACAGTTTTCCTTCTTTGATTTCTTTTAGAACATTGGCTCTCTGTAGTGGAAAAATCAGATTATAAGTATCAAGCAATTCAGCTATCTGGACGATTCCTCTATAAGCGTGGGAAAGAGCCTTCCAATCAGATCCATCAAGGGCTTTCTTAGTTCGTTCACCGTATCTACTAAGTTCTGAATCAAGCCTTCTCATGAATTCATGAATGGAGATATCTAATAAATGAACTTTTCCACCAAGACGAATAGCTTTTCTTTTATCTTGGCAAACTTCGTATTTGCAGAAAGTATTGTCTCCGCATTTCTCAAGGATCTTTTCGTAGATATCATCTAGACGAATTGGATCCAAATCCTTGAATAACATTTTGTCGACTTCTTCATCTGTGACTTTAGAGACTTCAAGCAACTTAGAATATCGACTTCCCTTAAGCCCGTACTTATCTGACATTGACACGACATACCCAAGCAATCCTCTCATATTAGTCAGATCAAAATAAGCAAGAGGATTACTAAACAGATCTTCCATGATCATAGAATACTGATATGTAGCACCTCTTTTCTCTGGATAATATACAACACAATCAGTATTGCTTATTGAATACAGAACATCAATAGCGTTAGTATCACCTTTACGCAGAAGATCTAAAAAGAACTGGATAGACCATCCTTGAATATCTATGTCATCTTTAGAATTTGCTTCTTTATCATTAGATGTATTCATATTCAGGTTTCTAGAAGCAATACCGAGGATACAATCATCTAACGAAGGTTTGAAGATAAACTTTACATCAGTATCAGAATTTTCGTTATGAGTTCCGTAAAGCCTTGATCCTGTAATAGCAGCATACAGGAGATCATAGCCGTCTGGCATATTATTCTGAATGGTTTCTAAGATTTTTTCTTTCATTCTGTCACTTCCATTTCATAAAAGTTTTCCACTGATTGACATTCCAAAATTCCATATCCAACCCATGAACATTCAACATATGAACTGTCAACTGATCCTCGAATAGTTCCATTCTCATTTTCAGTAAGATATCCAGTGACTTCTTTGCCGTCTCCGGATCCTGTTACGATATAATCAAACGGAAAAGCAAAACAATTCATACTTAAAAAAATACTAATCAATAATAGAAGAACTGTCAACAATTTCATTTTCTCCACCCTGCGAGTTTGATTTTTGCTTTTAGACCAGAATAGACGTGATTCAGCAAGAATTCTTTAGTCGAATCTCCAAATCTTTTGAGAAGATCATTTGCGTCCATTCCAATATATTCATCAGGCAATAGAACAACCGAATAGCCCAAAGAGATTTCCTTTTCAATCTGTTTGACGATCTGAGAGTTTCGCGGTTCCTGGTCATTGAAATAGATAGCTGTTGGAACATTAGCAGCAGAAAGGTCTGACGTAATTACAGCCATAGCATTTGGAATACTCAAAGCATCCATACATCCCTCAACAACAAAATGTGGCTGAGACAAATCAAGACTACCAAAGAATCCGCGTTCTTCTCCGATAGACGCATTACAAAAACGATATTGTTTTTTAACAGACGGATCTATAGACCGCAGTTGATAGCCTACAAGATCAGAATCCTTATTGAATAGTTCAAACAAGATCCCAGACCGATGCATCTTGGTATCATCATATTTCTCTGGAATAGTTGTACGAACTAGAGTCGGATAATCATCAACCCATTTGACCTTACTGTAATTCTCTTTAGGTATACATCTAGAAACAAGATACTTATACGCCTGATGAGATTCTGGAAGATCAGCAATAGACGCGATTGGTTTTTGTTTGAAGATCCATTGCTTGGTTTTGATTTCTTCTGGAGCTTTCTTATCTGAGAATACCAACCGTGCAATCAGATTCTCTTTTCTATAATCGGAATATAGATCTCCGTTTGTAGCATAAAGCAATCGTTCAAACTTTTGGCCTTGCCCACAATTATGGCAATAGTACCAATATTCTCCGTTCTTTAAATATATATAGCCTCGGCGCTTCTTTTTGTCGGTCTCAGAGTCTCCACAGATTGGACAACGGAACCACCAGCAATTTGGTTTGCGTTGCTTGAAGCCGTCTAATTGAGCTCCAAGCAACGATATATATTTCTGTTGTAATACGAGATCAGCCATCTTATTGACAAATTGTAGCGTTCATAACTGCAATAACTCGAATAAGATCTTGAGAGGGATTCATACCCATCATTGTTACTACTGTTAATAAACAACCGATAGCACCAATGATCAAAGCAAATCCAACTGCATCAGACGTACAACGCTCAGATTTATGTATAATATTAATACAGATAATAGCTGATGTAAGGAACGCTGCTAGAAAGATCCAGCAGACCATCATCTTCATCTGATACGCTGAATAAATAACTTCAATAGGATCCATAATAACCTCGGAGTGCAAATGATTTGGAACGAGCCTTTAAATAAATCTACATATATGTTATATGCAATTCGCCATTATAATAAAGGGAAAGGAACATGGAACGATTTCTTTTCTGATCTGCGAAAGTTTTCTTTAGTATCTAAATGTATTCTAATACAAAAATACCCATCTGAAAATACTCCACCGATCTATCATCAAACGATTCTAAACCTAATCATAAAACTGGCTAACGTCTTTGAAGGAAATTCATTAGCCAGGTTGTTGTTTTTTATCTGTTCTGAAGATGTTCATTCCGAAGTCAAAACATATCTGCAGTTTATTTACCGATGTCCATCAGAAATTCCGGAAGTAGATCTCATAAGACTTCGTATAGACTCAGACCTACAAAACCTACTTCCTAAAATTTAGACTCGGTAGGAAGACTTAATTCCGTGCTTCTTCTTGATATACCGAGCAAACGCAATTCGAAAGATCAAGAACATTTCGCCAAGGTGTTCTTTATAGCTGTCTCCGTTTTCTGCAGCTTCAGCAAGATAATCATAATCTACTTCATCCATTAGATTTTCAATTTCAATCAAAGAAACTTCAGAATAAACATTCCACTGCTCGTTGCGTTTTTTCACCGTATCACGAAGAATACTTTTAACAAACCGCGCTGCTGGAGTGTTCTTGTAATAAGTGTAAGAAACTGTCAAAGTATCTGGATCAATGTTATACAACACCACAGCCCCGCCGAAAGGATCAAGCATCATCTCTTCATGATCACGATTCCAATAATAGTTCCTGGAATACATATATTGATCATTCTTGAAATAATCGGCAACAGGATAAAGGATTGAGCTCATCCGCGGATCAAGATCCTCTCGAACTTCTTCTACACCTGATACGGTTTTATCCATACGAGCGAATGCTGCATCCACAAGTTCCTTTGCTCTGTCGCAGTATGTCAGCCAATCCTGATATGACAGAGTAATCAAGCTGATAGGGCATTCCTTGTTTCCACAACTAAAGCCAAAACCATCGTATGTTGTTCCTTCAGTTCCACAGACGGGGCACTTACCTTTAATCATCATTAAATTCTCCTTGCTAAAGTGTGTTTGTTAAAATCAGAAATATCCATCTTTTTTAGAGATGTCAATAAAATAAAGTGGCTGAAAGATATCTCAATAGAGGTTCTTTTTCATTGTTCACCTTCTTATCTAATACAGCTTCAAGAGCACATGATAGAAATTCACCAACCTTCTTTCCAGGATTCATAGCAAACCGATCCATTATATCTTTACCGTTTACAGCCAGATCTCGAATAGAGAATACCGAATTCTGATCAGCCGTAAACAGTTCTTCGTATTTCAATAGAATAGCTTTGATCTCAGAGAACGCGAAGTTTGGCTTAGAAAGGTTTCCAGCACGGTCTGAGAGCTTCAAGCGAGTATGTGATCGGTAATCAATATGATGTTCTTGGAACTCTCTGATAAGCTTTCTAACACTTTTCTCAGAACCATAGTTGTTTCTCATATGAAGTTTGATCAGTGAACATATTCGGTCAATGAGATCATTGGAAAATCGCAGTTCTTTTAGTTCTTTTCTTGCAACTTTTTCACCGATAAACTCATGACCGATAAATGTTCTTTCAGTTGGATCATATGCTTTTACTTTACCAATATCATGGATATACGCTGCAAGTTTCATAACTGCACATCGAGTCGACATATAGTCCCCAGCAATCATCTGGTGTTGAAACAAATCTTCCTTATGATGGGGGCCACCATCATGATAAACGCATCTATCAAGTGTGGGAAAAATATCTTTTAGAAGTCCACAATCCAAAAGTACTGTGAAAAACCAAGAGGCTTTCTTAGCCTTCATCGCCTTAAGAATCTCTTTTGATATTCTCTCCTTAGCAATATATTGAAACAAGTGATTAGAATTTCTAATTGCCCTTTCTGTTTCAAAAGCTAGGATAGCATCCATTTTAGCAGCAAATCTCGCAACACGAATCATTCTATTTGGATCTTCCTTGATGCGTTCAAATGGATCACCAACAAATCTAATGACTCTGATCTTTATATCAAACATTCCATTAAATGGATCAACGATCTTTCCAGTATTAGCGCACTTGGCTATGGCATTCACTGTTAAATCTCTGCGGCTCAAATCCTCTTCAATAGAATTGGCGTATTCAATTACGCAGTTCTTATCAGAATCGCCAAAGTAATGATCTTTTCTGTAGGTAGCAACTTCAATGTCTCCAACACGGACAACCTTGAAAGCTTCACCACAATAGACTACCTTATGAGAATCTTTGAAGATTTCAAAAATCTCTTCTGGTTTGGCGTTTGTTGTAATGTCATAATCATCGGGAATAATACCCATGATCTCATCACGGACACACCCGCCGACATAATAACATTCAAACCCTGCTTCGATGATCTTCTGTGTAATTCCTTTGTGCACTTTAATCTCTGTGATTTTGTTTATGTTAAGATTAGAATATTCAGATTCATCTTTGATGTCAATAGAATTCTTTGCTTTAGGTGCTGGTGGAGGAGAAGTCGGTCTTCGAGATAATATATTATATTTTATGTTAGATCTAGTAGAGCCTTCTGTTAACACTAGTACAGTCCTCTCTCTTCTGGAAACATTCCTTCTGAATCTAAATCCTTCGAACATTCAGCACAACAATACCCAACAGTAGGACCCATATATGTAGCTGGCAAAGGACATTCATATTCATTGCTTGTATTATGGTGGGTGATCTGTCTTGCGCAGCAACAACATTTGATAATCATTTCTTATCCTTTTATGAGAGGGCGTAAGCCCTCTCAGTTACTTGCGAATCTTTACAAGTACACGAACATGAAGTCTCTGGATGTTGTAGCCACCGGCAAGTATTGTGTCAATTTCGATAATCTTGTTTCCCTTGTCAGTGTTGATTGAGTAGAATCCGTTGAATCCATCAGAAGTTTGACTCCACTTTTCTTCAAGAACTTCATTTACTTCTACCTTCTGAAGCTTCTTGACTATGGAAAGGTTTCTCTTCTCGGCAGTCATTTCACAATTCTTTTCCATGATCTTGAGAATATCGGCTTCGCTTCTTCCATCGATCACATTGTACCAACCCTTTCCACCAGCAATATCCCAAATGTTTTGATAGTAGCGGTTAAGGTTACTTCTACGAAGAGCCTTTGCATCGTCGGTTGCCGTGAAAGCTCGTACTGCATCTCGACGTTCCAGAATCCATCTCTTGGAATCTTCAAGGATCTTTTCATCAATGGGCTTCAGGATTTCTTCCAGCTTGTTCATGATCATTTCGTTCGTGTTCATTTTCAACTCCAAGGTTGTTGTTATGTTCAATTGAGTTTAGAATATTCAATTCTTGATAGACTGTCAACTATTTTAGAAAGTTTTTTTGAAAGTTTTTTTCTTTCCGAATTTTCTTAGTTCTTTTCCCTTACAAGTAAACTTATCAATACAAATATATAGCTCGCCTTCAGCCTCAACGTCTGTAACAATATAATGAGCGGTTCCACATTTATGACAAATATAAGCAATCTTCATGAATTCTCCTATTTGATATATTTCTTGAGGTTCTGTAGGTCCTTCTCGTACTCTTTTTCAGGGGTAGTTGATAGATAATATGATAACTCGTCTTTCTGTCCTCTCAGGGCATTCTCGATGTCTAGAACATGTTTCTGGGTAAACGATCGAATTGGTCGATTCATTGTTGGTTGGATGTGTGAATCTGGCATTTTATACTTATTTTTTAGAATGTCAATAAAATCTTCCTCAGAAATCTTAAACGAGAATTTATTAGCAATAACGTCAGCACAAAACTTTAGGAACGCTTCCTTTGCAGCAATATCGTGTTCCAGAAAAGAGATCTTATTCTTTATTCTAGTAGCAACAAACGGTAGTCTAAACTGATAGAACGCTATCATCAGATCAGTAAAAGCAGTTGTCGAATCCCATTCTTGGAGTTTACCGTCTGGAGAAATCGTATTGATATTCCACGTATGAGATGTCCGCAATTTAAAATGCTTGATGATTTCTTCATGAGACCATTTGACTGTTCGTTTTAGTGTGACTTCAAACTTGAAGAAATCCTTGTTAGACTCATTTACGTAATCAACAATAAAATTCTTTTCTTGCAGTTTGTCTAGAACAGACTCATATGAATCAGATTCAAATCCTCTAGGAAGTTCAGTGATAGTGATTTTGGTTGGAGATCGTTGTTCGTATTTCCCTTCTATAATAAATGAATCAGACTCTCTTTTGACTGATCCAGTAAAATCATAATATTTCGGTTTAATCTCTCTGGGATTTTTCCCCCTGCACATATCAATCATTGCATCTACAATAGTAACGGGATCCATCGGAGGAATGTCGACTGAATATCCTGTAGCAATCCCTTTGACTCCGTTGACTAGGGCCATTGGAATAATCGGAAGATAATGTTTCGGCGGAATATGTTCTTTGTCTTCGTGTTCGGGAGACAGTTCAGTATCAAGGAAAATATGATTCATTACTGGGTTCATCTTGACTCTGATGTATCTACCAGCAGCCGCTGCGTGATCAAGTTTAGATCCAAAGTTACCATCACCAAGAAAAATCTGAAGGTTATTGTTCCAGTCAGCTCCCATCGCAGTCAGAGCAGAGACAGCAGAATTCTCGCCATGATGGTATCCAATACGTGCAACAGAACTACCGACCCCAGCAACTTTATCAAATTCATTTTTACAGAGTTTCATTCCTTGATAGAATAAAAATCTTTGGACTGGTTTGAACCCATCAGCAAAGGATGGGATAGCTCGATTTTCAATTACATATAAGGCATGCTCTTTCCATTTCGTATGCATCATCTCAGAAACTTTCAAATCTGACATTTGTACTCCTCTTTGTCTTGATTTCTTATTATATTGAATAGATCTGGAAAGATCAACCGTTTTTTAGAATTTCTTTTCTTTCTGAAACAGCATCTCCAGCGAACATTGTTCTGATTGCTGAGACATCGTCTATGGTAATAGTCTGCCACATAGATTGATTATTAATAGCAAATGTATATTCATGTGTTCTAAGAGATCCAAGGCCTTTGATATAGCGGATTTCATATCCTTTCAGAGAGTTTCTCTTCTGTTCAAAATCTTCATCTGTATAAAAATACTGAACATCTTTATTTTTTGTACATATCCAACGCGGTGTACGTACATATTTGATAATACCGTTAGCAAAGAGCTCCGGCCAATTGTAAAAGAAATTTACTAAGAGAGTTAGGATGTGAGAGCCGTCTACATCGGCATCAGTCATGATTCCAACAGTGCCATATTCTAGATTGTCAAGTGTTTCTATTTTAGATTTATTGAATTGCAATCCTAGAATAGCCATGATGTTTTTGAATTCTTTGTTCTCTAGTATCTGCTTATGAGTTGATCCATAACAATTCATTGGAACTCCTCGTAAAGGGAATCCTCCATGTTTCTGAATATCACGGACAACTTTCAAAGCACCAGCAGCAGAATCACCTTCACAAAGAAACAAAATACGTTCATCTGGATTTCTTGACAGAGCTTTCAAATGTTTGTCTACTTTATTTGCAGACAATTTCTTTTGTGCCATTGTAACAGCACGAGCATCGATTGCAGCTTGCTTTGCTAATTTTGTTTCAATGATCGGCAAAATAATATCATCAGTGGCAAGAATCTGTTTAGCAAGTTTCTCGAATGGAATCTCACCGAAATACTTTTTGACTTCTGATTCCGTGTTGGTCAGACGCTCTTTAGTCTGAGAATCAAATTTCATGTTCTGAAAATGTTTTCCATTGATGACCAAGAATAGTCCACGCTTGATTTCAGCAGGACTCATCTCAAGCTTATGTTTTTTCTTAATCAGAACTTTTAGTTCATTTGATAGAGACCTTGAAACATATTCTTCATGAGATCCACCGTTGAAAAACTCTAGACCGTCCAGCATTGATTTCTGACAATATTCATCAGTCGATGTCGGAAAGATTCCGATAAAGAAATTCTGATCTTCATGAGCAATAAATGTTTCACCAAAGATAGTCAAATAATCTTTTGGTTTTCTACAACGGATTGATTCACCATTGAAAGTAAAGGAGATTTCTGGATAGATAGAAGCAATCCCAAGGAGTCTTTCTCGGATCAACGTGATTTGATCTTCAGAGAATTCTGTACAAGAGAATCGTTGAAAGTCTGGTTCAATATAAACAGACGTTCCAGTCTTGTTTGTTTTCTTTATACTGACAGATGTATTGACCTTTTCGGCATTGTCTTGACAGAGAACAGTACAAACTCTCTGACCGTCAGCTGTCTCTCCAAGGAATTTCTTAGAGAAGATATTTGCAGCAACAGATCCAAGGCCGTTTGCACCAGCACCAACACGATCATCAGAGAAAGACGTTCCAGCTCTGCATGCTGTCCAACAAAGTTCTGGTTTCCAAGTATTTTCATATTTCTCTACTGGAATGCCTCTGCCGTTGTCTTCTATTCTGAATGATTTTGAATTTGCTGTGATAGAAATTTTGTTTGCAAATTTCTTGCCAGATCTGAGGAATTCATCAATAGAATTATCTATCAATTCATTAATGATTTTTGATAGACCTTGAACGATTGAAACTTGAACATGTTTGCCGTCTATATATCTATTGACTAGTTCTGGAGAGACTGAGCCTATATACATTGACGGTCTCAGTAAGATATGCGCTCGATCGGATAGGACTTTAAATTCTGAACTCAAGGTTGCCTCCATTTGTTATTCAAGAATTACAAATACAAAAGGATCTGATCGATGTCAACCAGATCCTTTCAGAATGTTAGAATGCTTTACTGATATTTTTTCATCAGTTGCATATTATAGATATCAAGCCAGAGAGGTTTGAATGCTGACTTCCATCGGATCTTATGTTCATCTTTGTAGAGGTCCATATCAATAAACTGACAGAATCCATTAGACAGATTAATCTTGATCAGAGTCTTTGCATCAAGTGAAGGAGAATAGAAACGATATACTCCTTTACCGAATTCAGAAATGACATCTGGTTCGGGATCAAGAATCAATTGAAATGTTTTAGCAGTCTTCTGTTGCATTACAGCAATTAAATGATGACCGTGTGGAACCTTTCGTTGAACGTCATATGGAAGTTGATGTAAAGATTCTGCACCATATCCTTTTGGGAATTCGTTCTCTAGAATTTCTTTAAATGATTTCATTTGTCAAGCTCCAAGTCAGATTTTAGAATATGAGTAGTGTCACCAGTCGGAAGCATTTTGATAATAAAGAAATTTGATCCGACTTTCATAATTGTTCCAGTAAACAAATGAGAAGTACCAGACTTAACATAGTATTTGATAGTCTGCCCTTTTTTCAATTTCTTTACTTCAGGATCTACGCCCTCATTTAAAAATTCAGTATAAGTTTTCATTGTATTATATCCTTAGAAAATATTTTCCGTTTAATTTCAGCTTCAGCATCTATTTGTTTTTTGAAATCTAAAAATGCTTCTTTGTCAATAGAATCTTCCATCTCATCTTTATATTTCTTACATAACTCTTCAAGGATGAGAATCTGACGAGGAGTCATCCAAGGACAGTGGTAGTAGGCTCCGAAGTAGGATGTGTGTGTCTCATTAGTTCAAAGCCTCCAATATCGCCGCATCATCAACCTGTTTGTTCCACACTGCTATTTTGTTGAACCACATTGGATATGGGTTGTTGTAGCCGAGCATGAGGTGGTAGAGAGTGCTCGGATTGAAGCTGCCGTCATAGACTTGCCACGAACTCCACTGAATTGTTGTGTTCGTGCCTTCGATCATGTAGCCGATGCGGAAGTGTGTGCCTGCGGTGTTGACTTGGGTGACACGGTCGATGATGGAGTTGCGGGGCCAAGATGCTGTTCGATTTATATTCGTTGCCCCGTCATATGATCGATGCACCACAGCGTTGCCAACTGAATCAATCCTTGCAGTGGATATGCTGTCGACACCTGCACAGGACACAATCGACAGATTAGAATTATTCGGCAAATCTGCACTCCCCACGCCCATCCTGACCCGCGTTGCCAGTGTGAGGGGTTCGCCCGTCAGCGCCTTCCACATCGGCGACCCATCGGACAGTATGAACCAACAGCCGTTCGTGGTCGTGGCGTTGCTTGCGGGTTGGGTGACGCCCGGCGGGACGTACGGCACGGGGTAGGCTGTGCTGGTGAGCATCCAATACGTTGCGCCCGTAGGGGTGAATGTGACAGACTCAGTTTCCGTGGCCGTGAATGTCAGCGGGGTTGCAACCGTAGCAGTGCCGTAGGAACATGATACCGCACCAGTACCGAAAACTTGCAGTGCGTAAACTGCGCCGCTTGTGAGCGAGGCAGATCGGGCGATAGATGTATCGCCCGAGAAAAGGTTTGTGATAGCGCCACAACTCCGCAACCACTTCTCGCCGTCAAACACATCCACCGCAGGTTTCGCACCTACGTCAGTGTACGAGCCGGCCGCGTTACGCTGGTACTGTGGGGAGAGGATGGAGGAGTTGAACTTGTGCCCCTTGCTGGTCAGTTCGCGTGTGGGTGCTTTGTCGGCGTCGTAGAGGAGGGCGAGGGATGAGGGGTAGGAAACCCCTGCACCCCATGAAACAATATTTTCGACGTCAACAACAAATGCTTTATTTACATTTATCTCTAAAGGATGAATCACACAATAGTCCTCTCATCAAATCGTATAGCTGCTCTGATCTATAATTATCAAACATACAAAGTTTAATAAATTGATCCTTTTCATTATTTATCACTGCATTTCTGAGCATAGTTCCAGAAACTTTATCTCGACTATCAGACTCGCATTGTATTATATTTATAAAATAACCGAGGTCTGATTCATATTTCTTGAACTTATGATACTCAACATACCGATCAGATCCACAGACTATATTAACAATATCATATTCACCTTTCAGAAATTCTAAACATCCAAAAAGATTAGCAGCTGGCAAAATATTCAAATTGAAATACTTATGCCGAAGAAATTCTTTTCGGACTTCAAACGATAGCGGATTGTCTTTGGAGTCTTGTTTCTGTGATAGAAAAAGGATCTGATCACCTGGAGAATACTGCAAAGCATCAATGATATTCATATGACCTCTTGTAGGAGGCTGCATTCTACACATAGCAAAAGTTAAGATATTCATATTACCATCCTCTGATAATATCGTCTGAGAAGTTAGCTCTTGAAAATATATTCCGATTTACAAGTTTAGTGCCCATAGCTTTGCCCATAGTAATGACATATCCTTCATGATTGGTTGATTCTATGGCATCATTAATATCAGCTTTTGATTTTCGATAAAAGCTACATTTTATATTTTGAACAGAATTAAGAGCTTCTATACATCTTATCTTTACATCAGTTACATAATTGGCAACTGAAAATGCTTCTACAATAGGAGTATGATTGATTGAAGTCATGATAGCAAACCAATCATATTTCTTCTTATCGGTTTCTTTTCTTTTAGCAATCCATTCTTCAAAATAAAACGCCTTCTCAAATGGGTCCGTTGGATGATAAATATCTTCTCTATAGAAAGAATTCTGATACATCAAGAAAAGAGGTTTGATTTCAGGATGAAACGGAGTTCGTCCAAGTCGATGAATAAAATCATCCAAAAACACTTCACTATATGGAACGTACACTTTAGGAGACTTGAATAATGTACTCAACACATATACGTTGTCAGAATAATTCAGAACTTCTGGATGAACGACATATGAATACAAATTGAAATTAGAATCATATTCAGTGTGAAAAGCAATTCCAATAGTAGCATAAAGAAGATTACTATTGCTTGGAACTGTATAGATTATTTTATTACAGTGAAAAATACAATGAGATCCGAAACTGGTTGCAGGTTTTTCAGGATAGAATAGAAGATCGCCTTGATATATCTTTCCTTTTGGAATAACTGGACGAAGAAGTTCTAAACAGAGCACAAGAATCTTGGAAAGTTCTCCGTTGTGATTTGTTTGAATGTCAATTTCAGAGAAATTAATCTTTGGCTTCTTATTGAAAACAGACTTGGAGCCTACAAAGAACTTTCCATTCAGCCATCCAGCAACAATAGATACAGAACCATCTATCTTTAAAGAGATAGAATTCTCATATCCATGGCCTCGACAAAAGGTTTGGGTCATGTCGAGGCCATCCATTATTTTAAAAAGACCATCGACTCCATCTATGACTAAATCTTCAATATGAGACGAATGGATGTTTTGCATTTAGATCCCTTGCATTATAGCATTTAGTTGTTTGTTCTCGGGTTTAATTCCTTTCGACAAAAAATTCTTAATCGTTCCTTCTTTTGTAGACGCCGGTCTATCGAACTGATACATAGTTCTAATATAATCTGGTGTACTAATGATCATTGAATTATCAGTAAAGTCTAAAAGAATATCAACAGCAATCGTTCCTTGCCATGCTTGAAATGAAACTCTTTTTGCTTTGAAAAGTTCATCACGCATCTGATCATCAGAAACTTTATCTAATGAGACGGAAGATTTCAGTTTGTCATTGATAATCCTCAGATAGTTTTTCTCAATCATACGAATATACTTAACCAGATCCTTTTCAATGTCAATCATTTTATTTCTAAGTATATATTTGTCATTGATTAGATCAAGAGTGTTAGCTAGAATATGTAGATTAGCACGTTTAAAGGCTTCTTTAGGATCAGTTGTAATAAATCCCGATAGTTTTTTGAGAAGCCCACAGAAGTGATCTGGATTATCTTTTAGAAACTGTTGAATTGTTGACTTGACCTGAGTTAGAATTGCTCGCATAGTTTCAGGATCGAACTCACCAAAATGTTTTATTCCATGACTAGCAGAATCATGGCTTCTTTCCAATGACTGTTTATAAGTCTTTTCATCTGATTCTACAAAGGACAATACAAGCTGAGGATCATTTGTGAAATCTTGATCTTTTGCACGAGCGAACTTTTTAGCTTCGGCAATATATTCTATAAATGTTTTCATGATCTATTTATTTTATCGAGAATATACTGAGCAAGTCTATCAATATGATCTGGATTGCTTAGAACAGTAATATAGTCGATTTCTTCTCCCTTTAGCATATTTTCAATGATCATATGAATCTCTTCTGCTTCTGTCATAGACTCTTTGCGGCCGGATTCTTTATAGTCAGATTCTCGTTGTAGTAAAACATTGATAGCATATCGGTCTACATATTCTGAGACGCGCCTGATCATAACATCAAGATAGTTCTTATATAGAGGATTCTTTGAATAGATACACGAAAGTAATAATGGAGAATCAGTAATGATAATATCTACAGATCCGAATAGACGATCCATTCTACGATATTGTTCGCCGAAAACATAGATCTGATTTCCAAGATCATGAAATCTTTCTTCATAAGTTAGATCTTTAGCAAACTCAGTAACAAGTTCTACTTCAAGGTGTTGCATTTTCAGTTTAGAATAGATCATAGCGGCGGCCGTCGATTTACCAGTTCCTGGACCGCCATAAAGGTTTACTACTAGTGGATGACTTTTCATTGAACTCCTCTAAAAGTTGAAATTATCAAACTTGTTCTTTTTACCTTTGAACATCATTGCGTTCTGTTCGTCTTCAAGTTTTTCTTGTTTATTGTCAGGTGATATACCACGCTGCATCTGTGAATATAGAGTCATCTTAGCCTTATTTACACCAAGAAAAAACTTATTCATTTTGTTTTTATCAGCATAACGATTCTTCAACTGTTTATATAGTATCTTATTCTGAGCATCAAATTCTTCTGTAGTAATGATACCGATAAATAGATCCATGCCATATGTTAAACCATAAGATTCTGATACATCTGTAATAGATAAGTTTTCGTTCTCTGCACCGCCTCTATTTGACTGAGTTGCAGTCCAAATAGCATTATCATGCTCAATTGCAAGGCCACGAAGCTCTTCTGAAATAGCTTTTATATAACCATATGAATTCCCAGAATCAGATGCCTTAAGTCTAATAGAAGCCATTAGATTCAAATAGTCTACACATATAATATCTGGAATGAAATTTCTTTTCAGTTTTAGTTCTTTCAACAGATAACGAATATGTCCTACATGAGCAACAGTAGTAGGAAATTGTTTAACTACTAATCTTCCTTGAATTCGCTTGTTGCATTCATCAATACTTCGAATAAAAGTATCTTTTCCAAGTCCGACAAGATTATCAATTTCAACATCAAGCATATTGGCGTCAATTCGTTCAAGAATTTTATCCTCTGCCATTTCCAATGTAATATAGAGAACATTTTTTCCAGTTCTGATATAATCTGCAGTTAGATGACAAAGCGTGCCAGATTTGAATCCACCAGTATCAGATGACAACAAACAGTTCAATGTTTTTGGACAAACGCCGCCGTTAGTAATAGCATTGAATTCATCAAGCAAAAACGGAATATGTGATTCTTCTGATATATAAGATTCCCATCTGTCTTCAGCCTCTGAGAATTCCATACCAATGTTATTATCAAAGGTAATAGAAAGGGCAGCATCAATCTTATCAGTAAGAGTAGTATCAAGCTCTCCTTTCTCAAACTTCTCTGCTGCACCAATTAATGATTCATAGTACTTCCGCTTCTGAATCCAAGATTCTGTTTCATCAAACAACCAATCATCTGCAAAGGTTTCATTTGCATGGAAATATTGTTCAAGTTCTTTTAGAGCTTTATATTCTGTATCTGAGACACCTTTGATAGATTCAATGAATACATTTATTACTGGAAGATTTGCTTGTCTATTATACTTGTTATTATATGCTGATATTGCTTTGAATAATTTCTGTGTAATTCTTTCTGAAAATAACGATTCTTCAATGAACGGATATACTTTAAGAAAATAGTTCGGGTTGAGGATTAAGTTCTTTAAGACAATCTTTTCCGTTAACTCCATTCATGCTCTCCTTAACAAGTGCGGATAGAAAACTTTTGACGAGCTCATGGTCATCGTCTGTTAGAGGTAAATCAGAAGATACAGAATATTCCATAGTCAATTTTTTGTCAATGGAAGGGTCTCCTCCCAAGGAAAGACCCTTTATCAGATATTCTTTATCTAATATTGTTACTATAAATTCATCAGTTGAGAGCATATTCTTTCTCGTCTTCAATGTTCTCTACAATTTGATCGGCTTCACTTACCATTTTTACAGCGCCGAGCTGATACCGTGCTTTAATATATTCTTTAAAGGATTCAGAATTCAAAATCTGATCCCAGAATTGAGCAGTATGAGTATCTTTCAATCTATATTTTTTATCTTCTGTAACACCATCTATAACACGACAATACCACCCATTGGAAGGCTTGATACAATGTCCAGATTCCAATGCAATGTCAAGTAAACCAGAGTATTTCATAATACCATTTTCATATGTTACAGTAAAAGGTAATTTAGATTTTTCTCTTACAAATCTAGATTTCTCAACATTGATTGTAAAGTTGTACCCGACAATATCAGTTCCTTCTTTAACTTGTGATTTTCCAATAATAAATGCTTGATTTGCAGAATAGATAAGGCCACTATTATGTGATATTACACCATTTTCAAGAATATAATGTTCATCATCTGTTACAGCAATATCATATACATCATGCTTGCCGATTGGTTTAATATTAGATATTTTCATTTTTTATCTCCTGTACAGTCTTTTCTATCAATTCTTTTGAATTTTTATAATAATCTTGTTCCCACACAATTAAAACATTATATCCCATTCTAGTCAAGTTGTCAATTCGTATTGCATCAGCCGTCCAAATATCCTTTGCTAAACGTTTTGTTTTATTTGGATAAGAAATAACATCAGTTGCTTTATATTTCTTTGGATTTGCATGCCAATAGTCACCAAAAAATTCTACACATATATTTCTTTCAACATTTATATAGTCGGGTTTTATATAATTTCCATTTGGTAATAATAAACACATTTCTCTTTCACTGTATAATTGTGTGTCTGATTTAAAATATGAAGATAACTCAGAGAAAAAGCAATCAGCAACTTTTGACCGAAAAGTTAAATTGGAAACGGTTGTTTTATATTCAGCATATTTTATTTTTGCTAACTTTCTTCCATGTTTCTTGATCCAATAATCTAAACACATTGGATTATACTCTCTTCTTTCTTGTTCTGTATATTTTAACAATTGCACTTTTGAATATGCTTTGGCTCGTGTTGATATTATACGTTTGCTTTCAGATATAGTATGTCCACGTTTGACCCAAAAATCAACACACCAAGAACTATTTTGCTGGTGAACTTCTTTAGAAGCATTATCGTGATAGTGCATACATGCTTCTCTTTGAATTTCTGATACTTTGGTCTTCGCTTCCTCAGGAGAATATCCTCTTTCTTCCCAGTAACTATACATCGAGCAGAACACCTAGATTGAACTTCTGATACTTTTAGAATAGCTTCTTCTTCAGTATATCCACGTTTAGTCCAATATTCTTTTCTTCTAACAGATCCGCCATTAACAAAATCATCTACTATTGCTGCCGCCTCTTCAACTGAAATATTATGTCTAATCGCATATTGTTTTGGATCTCTGCTATTATATTTTAGTTTTGACTCGCTTAATCGTGCATTTCCTCTTAATCTATTCTGTTTATAACATTCTTCAGAGCAGCATGACTTATATCTCGTATCAAGATGATAAATTTTCTCGCACCACTGACATACTTTATATCCTTTAGTTGCAGAATATTTAAATGCGTCGTCTATACTACATCCAAGATTATACCAAAAGAATGGATAATTTGAAAGCGTTGCCATGTGTGATAAGCTTTTGTCTACTTCAGGACGAAAATCTTCTTTTTGTTTATATAATGTCCAAAACGTATGTTCTTTTGACGGCGAAAATTTAAATTCAAATGGGTATTTAGACCATAAGTATTGTTGCAGTTCTTCATTAAACCTTTGTCTCATTAAAATCTCCTCTCATCATGTTATTTCGATATTATTTATCAAAGACATGATGAGAGGAGACAAAGAATTAAATCGTATCTAAATCCATTCCGCTGGTTAGGTCTTTTGCCACTCTCCATTCTCCATTGACCAAGAACTTGTGATTCTCAGAACATCTAATGATATATCCATCTTCTAGTTCTATTTCATAACATTCAGGAGAACCATCTTCCAATGTGTCTGGATTCCATATAGCGTAAACATCAGAGATACCAGAAGAAGTTTTTACTTGATCGCCAATAACGACTTCTTCTATATTTTTTGTTGATCCATCTGCCAAAATAACTTTGGTTCCTGGAAGCAGACATCCCCCTGAAATTATTTGTTTGGGATACAGCCCCATCTCTTGGTATGTATGACATATAGCAATGCAGGGAATATCCTTGGTTACTAAAGAAGGTGTTACCATTCTAAACAGACCTTTAATGCTTTTTGCTCTCTGCATTTCTGCAACAGACTTTTCATTGATAGCATCTTCAAGTTCTTTTAGACTTGCAGTATTTCCTATAGAATCTATAACAATAATAACTTTATCCTTTCTATCTACTTCTTGAAGCTGTTTTACAATATCAAACTTAAGCATTTCTATATGTTCAATCGGAATATGCACTACTCGCGTTGGATCGATTCCCAACGAACAAAGATAATCAGGAGTAATGCCACCCTCTGAATCATAAAAAATACAAACTGCATCTTTATACTTATCAAGAAATGCTTTTACACAAACAAGCGCAAGCATAGATTTGAAAACTTTAGACGGACCAGCAAGAAGTGTTAAACCAGAAATGATCCCACCATCTAATTCACCGGAAAATGCAATATTTATAACCGGAATATCAGTTGAGATAATATCTTTATCCTTAAACATAACAGAATCATAAAGCATAGCGGCATGTTTAGTAGTACTGTTCTTCAAAATCCTTTCCATTAATTTAGACATTAAATATCCTCCTGTAAAGTTACCCACCATTGTTGTTCTGATCTATTATGAGACAGAGCAGTAAAAACTGTTTGCTCATGTTTAAATTTCTTATAAACGTGCCAATGTCCAAAGTACCATTCTTTCGGTCTGTATTTCTCATAGACAATATCCAAAGCAACTACAGACGGATCTCTTTGTCTAATGTCTCGGACCCATGCATCATTAAGATATCCAAGGACAGAAAGCGGACATGTATGAGATATAACAATATCGATATCTGTTTCTGGAAGGCCATCTATATCTGATTGAGAGATGATTTCCTGTTTGAACCAATCTACTCCAATAGTTCTATAATTCTTATCAATAGAATCAGCTCCTCCCATAAACAATACTTTACGTTTATCAGGTAGTTCTAGAACAGACCCACGAGGACAGTAGAATATATTTTTAACATATTCAATCGGAACGTTTCCATGTTTGTTCCGAAGATCGTCTAGAATGTCAAAGTTCTCATGGTTTCCATCACAGAAATAGATCTTTGTGTTTTGTGTGTTTATGTCTTCTACAAAACAGTTGAACTTTTCGAAGATTCCGAAATCTCCACATTGCAAAATGATAGTTGGTTGTTTTTTGTTGATTAGAGCATTTAGCATTCTCCATCTTCCATGAAGATCTCCACAGACTAATATCATATTTGCCTCCAAATCAATATCAGACAATATCAAGTAAAATTAGATATGTCAACGAGTAAATGCAATTCTGCTATCTGGTTGAATAAAATACATAAATCCTAGAGGACATTCTGACAATAGTTCATAATAGTAATCTCTTCTTGCATATCTAATGTTTAGCGGATCTTTTGTGCAAGCATATAAACCCTTTACGTCTCGATTTAGATACCTGCACAAATAGCACGGACAAAGCTCGTTCATGAATTCTCCTAGAAGAAATCATCAATGGAGACTGTTTTTTCGAGTTGGAGACTACAAGCTGTTAGAATATCACGTAGAGGAGACAGAAAAGCCTTTTCATAGTGGGCCTCATAGTTGATATATTTGTGCAGTCCGAATTCCTCTGGAAGAACATCGTTGAATCCAATCACTTTGAATCTATATGGATTGTCATATAAGTGAATGAATTTGATCTTGTCTCCATCAAGTATTTTCTGATATTTTTTTGATAGACCAAATTTATTTATCAGAAAATTGTAGTTGACTGCAGCAGAACTCTGAATTGGAACACCGCCGTTCCGTGTCTTCTGATTTTTATGATCATACCATTCACCAACCCACGGTAGACCAGTTTGAGGGTCTACATATTTTGATACGTCTGAAACAGATTTTGGTAGAGCTATTTCTTCAGGGGATTTAGACATAAACCGAGTATAGACTTCTTCAATATATGTTCTAACAGCTTCTACTCCTTCAGTAATCAGCATCTTTTCTGAAACTGATAGATCTTTTCTACAAATCTCTGGAGTAGATGACTGAATAGATGCTAGACCCATGACCTTCATCTTTGGTTCTGGATATCTATAGTCTTCCATGTCATTTACTAATAGAGCATATCGTTTCTTACCGGTCCAGAATCCACATGTTCCAGTTTTGTCTGCTCCAACAGCAATGACTTCTCGGTCCATATGCAGAGCTTTGTTATCTGGATGACAATTCAATTCTTTATGCATCTTTTCATATAAAGGAGCGAGGCACTGAGATTCAATACGTTTACAGACTGCATCCATAAAATCTGTTTTCTGATCAGCTGTATAGTCTTTTGGACAGTACTTTTCCAAAATGTCGAATAATTCAAAATATGACGAATCCGTATCACTATACACTAAATAATTGAAATTATTAGTATTTTTCAACAATTTATTTACATAATCATTAATCTTATGAGAAGACTTCTTAATGATCATCTGTCCTGATAGAGTAATAGCTTCGGCCATTGCAGGAGTATAGTATCTAAAGAATCTAGATCCGATAGCCCCATAACAGGAATTCAGGGCGATTTTTTTCACTAGCTGTAATACGTTAAAGATTTCGGCCTTTAATAGGTATTCTTTTTTTAATACTGAATCCGATTCATTTTTAGCAAGATTTTTAAAATCTTGTGACATTTTCTTGTTTTCTTTTCGTTCCTTGAAGAGTTTGTTAATCAAGTAAGCAAAAACAGATTCACCTTCGATAGAAAAGAACTGATTATTGACAGTCATGGTCACTTTATTCTTTTCAAGATATTCAGTCATACATTCTGGAATATCATTTTCAATATAATATTCTCCAAAACCACCTTTTTGTTGAATGTCTGTAAGAATTTGTCGAGAAGCATTTGAATTTTGTTCATTTTGTAGTACTTCTATTAGTCCGTTCATCAGATCAATATGAGCAGATCCAGATATATGCTTGTCTTTACCAATAGCCCATTGTCTCATAATGGATGGATACAGCGATGTCAAGTCGAAACTGACAATACATTTCTTTAGTCCAGGAATAGGATCCATGACAAAAGCGCCTTCATATTCAACTGCTTCTGACATTTTATCCATTGGAATAGCAATACCACGGTTCTCACATTCTCGATAGATCAGAGTATCCCATATTCTAATTGGACTAAATGAATCTTCAATGTTAATGCCAGCAAAGTATGCTAGGAATACTGCAATCTGTACAAACTGTAATGTCTCTTCAAACTTTGTGATCAAGAATACGTCATTGATGTTGTAGTCAACAAAATATGTCGGATTGTCATAATAAAGATTATTCAACGATCCTTCATATTCCAACTTGTATTCATCTTCCTTCAGTTCACATTTAGCAATAAAGGAAAGTGTGTATTTCTCACGAGGTTTATAACGATATTTCTTGTAGAGATCAATATAGTCTAGAATAGCGACACCGGCGATAGAATAAGAGATCTCAGATTGTCCAAAATTATTCTTTGTTTCTCTAGAATCAATAACACCCCAAGGAGATAAACGCTTTGTTTCGTCTTCACCAAGAACAATCTTTATTCTATTGATCATATATGTAACGTCGAAACTTAGAACATTCCATCCAGTTAGAATAGCTGGTGTATCAGATTCCCATGCATATAACCATTTTTCGATCAGCTCTTCTTCTGATTTACAATACACATAATCAACAAGATCTTTATACTTCAGAATAGACTCACTGACATTCCATAGAGCAGTTGTATATACTACAAATCGTTTTTTATTTGAGTTATATTGACAGATAGCATTGACTGGGAACTTTGCTTCTGATGCAACAGGAAATCCGCCATCAACCCATTCTCCATTTATCAATTGTTTTGATAGTACTTCGATGTCAAGGAAAGCTATATTGACGTTATTTGGATTCGGCTCGTCTTTATATGTCTCATAGATATACTGATAGACTGGATTAGTATTACCCCACAGTTCCCCAGGCATATCGCCATAATTCTTAACATGGTTCTTCATCTCATACATAGAATCAAAGGTTATCTTCTGGACAGGACCGCCATAAAAATCCATAAAATCTGCTGATCCATCAGAACATCGAGCATAGAGAGAAGGTTTGAATGTTAACCTTTTACGAATCTCTTTTTTTCCATCATGCTCCCGTACACATAAACCGCGTCTGCCCCTGTATACATTTAGATACTGCACTCTTCCTCCGTGTTAAAATAAATTAGGACCCATTAAAAATAGATCCTATACTAAAACTGATGGTCTGTCAATTAGTCTGCTTCAACAAGATCATTGACAAGAGCATCTTCTTGTTCTGGTGGTAGATCAGTTGAACAGAGCTTCTTTTTGATAGTTTTACGCTTAACCTTTGTTTTTGCTTCAGCTTCTTTTTTCTTCCGGTCAATATAAGCTTCGAATCTGGTCTTTGCTTCTTGTGCTGTTAGATGTAATTCGTGGCCATGATCAAGAATTCCTTTGATCTCTTCTTCAGATAGAATCTTAGTACCATATTCAAACAACATCTCACGATATGTAGCTTTCATAGAATCCAAGTACTTAGACAGATTAGCTCCATCAGTATGGAATGTAGAAAGAGAGAAGTTGTGAGCCATTAAAGAAGAGTAAGGTCCAATTTCAATATAGTCACCGGTCAGAGCAAGGATGAATGCAGCAGATGCAGCAACACCGTCGATATGTGTTACAATAATGCATGGTAGTTCACTGATAACAGCAAGGAAAGATGCTGTAGTATTTACAGAACCACCGGGAGAGTTAATGTAAATATGCAGTTCATCTGGTTTTTCAAGATTCCGCAATAGATGAAATACTTCAGTATATAGTTCTACATCTTGAATTTCATTATACAAATATAGATCTACACATGTAGAAGGGAACGGTGGATAATCATCCTGCAGTTGTACCATATTGGTAGTTACAAAATAACTCCACAGTGTGATCTGTTCTCCATTTGGTTTTTCGACTATTTTTTCGTTGAACTTGATATTTTTTGAATCATTAAGAGCGTTTGCTTTTCTTTTTGGTTGTTTTGATAGAGGCCGATTTTTTGGTTTCGACTTGTCCGTCTTTGTATTCAAGTATAGCATCAATAGACTCCTTGGGAATGTTTTTGTAAATCAGTCGCAGTACGCGTTCTGAAATATTTAATACCTTTGCGATGTGAGAGAAGTTTTCATCAGAAGTCTGTTTATACCATTTGGAAAATCTCTTCCGAGGATAAACAGAATTATAAAGAAAATGATAATGAGCTTCGTTAGGAATCCAGTGACGCAAATTCATTTCATTAGCTAGAAGTATAGTATCATAAAAATTGCCGAATGCTTTGGTTATCATGAACGCTGAATATTCTTTAGGGAATCCTTCCGTTTCTATAAGCTCTGAGATGACATTAGAATGACTTGATATGTCGTTGATAATATCAAACAGCCCTATAGCCTTACGATCTGTAGATTCATTCTCAGGCACTATTTCTACTACCTGAGAATGTGGAACTAACTCATCGTATTCTTCTTTCTTCTTACGCGCCATTTACAGCACCCATCATCTCAACAAGACACGCAAGTGTATTGAGATTCTGATTTGCAACCATAGCAGATTTATGCTGATAGTCTGCAAGAATAACAATAAAGGCCGGCATCATCTTTGGTTCAACATGATCTTTCATATTGGAAAACAGAGATGCATATATATCTTCGGGAGAATTAGCGGTCTCTTGAATCCATTTCCGCGCATCTTCAAACTTTCGGTTGAGAATCAGCGGATATAGTACTGCAGCAATCTCATCATCTCCAATACTAAGAATACCCTCATCAATTACACCAACAGACGCAGCATACGACTGCAGTTCATTGATAACTTTTCTATAGTCTGGAAAGAACTTATTGATAAAGAAAGCAAGGATTTTTTTGTCGTACTGTATAGAATTATCTTCAAGAATCATACAGCATCGTTTATGAAACTGGGAGAGCATCTCAGGCTTATCTTCTTTTCTGATATTAAAATCAAAATGAGCACACCGAGATTTGATAGCTTTGATAAACTTGGCTGGATAATTACCAGTAAAGATGAATCGTGTTGTAGCAGCATACCTTTCGATAGTCGGACGCAATGAAAGCTGAGCAGCAGAAGTCAAACCGTCTGCTTCATCAAGTATGATAATCTTTGGTACTGCTGCATTTGACATTGATATTGTAGAAGCAAATGGAACAATTGAATCTTGAATCATTTGCTTTCCGCCATCAGTACTTGCATCAATAAACAAATAGTCTGCTTCTAAGTCATCAACTAATGCTAGTGCAATAGAGGTCTTACCTGCACCTTGACATCCTGTCAACAATAGATTCTGAATCTTCCCCGATTCAACCGATGACTTAAAAGCATTTTTAATTCTAGATGGAAGGATACAGTCGTCAATAGAATGAGGTCTGTATTTCTCCACCCAGGTCGAATTCAATATATCAGACATTGTTTCTCCTAGAAAGGGGCCGAAGCCCCATATTAGACTTGTTCAGCGACGGTAAAGAAACGAAGTTCGGAGAAAGGAGAATCAACAGCCGTGAATTCTGCAAGACATGTAGTAGAGATTGAACATTCGTATGTAAAAGAATTCATCAGGTTGAGATACTGCTTCTTGAAGCAAAATGAATAATCGAGTTCAGGATCACAATCAGCTACATGCAATTCAAATGAAGAGCTTGTAGAAATCTTCCGATCAAAAGCAGAGATCATGATCTTTCCATCAGAGGCCTTGAAGCAAATGTCTGGAGCAGAAAGGGTAGCTGCTGCTTTCAATACTTTTGCATATGCTTCACGATTCAGAGTGAAACTAAAAGCAACTTCAGGCTGCGGCTTTGGAAGCTTGTTCTTCTGATTGACAAGATCTGGATTACCGTAAAAGAACTTCGTCTTCTGGGAACCATCATCAGATTCAATACAAACGTGGGTCGACTCGAAACTGAATTCTGGATTGTCATACAGAGAAGCGGCTGCTAAGAAATTAGCAAGATAGCTTGTAACGAACTGTTTATCAAATGTTTCAGTTACAGTTGCTACAGCAATCATGGTGCCAAGTTCAGACTTCGAGAAGATCCGATTGCCTGGATCAATCGAGATCCCAGAATTGATAGTAGAAAAATGTTTCAAAAGTGTAAGTGTTTCAGGACAGATTTTCATTTAGAACTCCTTATTGTTTGTTAAAAATTAGTATATACAGACTTTGTGGGTTTGTCAACTATTTAGAAAGGATGGCGATCATCTTCTTTTTCTGGCTGATCATCAGTATCCGGTTGAGCAGAATAAACCGAATCCCAAAGCAACATTAGTGCTTCCTTAGAAACATTATCATAAAGCGTCAGGGACATATCTAAGGCCTTGCGGAAGTCAGATGTAATTTTATATGCACGGAGTATATGCTGCACTCTACGGGTTGAAATATAATCTTCGATGTTACCGTCAGCATAAGACTTCCTTGAAAGATCGATCCATTTAAGGAAAGAATTCAAAAGATTCTTTTCAATCGAGAACTTCCAGTCTTTCATCAGTTTAGTGATGATCCGTTTTTCAATATTGATCGGCGGAAGATCCTGTTCAAGCATCAAAGCAAATCTTTCACGGAATGCACTATTCAGAACAGTTGTTCCAATGAATCGTGAATCCTCTCCAGTTCCTTTGGAGTTACCCGTAGCAAATACAGTGAATCCTGCTTTGGGGTGTACAAGCTCCCCAGTCTGCTTGATATAGAACGGCTTGCATTCAAGGATCGGTTGCAAAATCATCAGAGCATTATTCAAATCACATTCATCAAGAAGCAATACTCCACCACATTTGTATGCAATCATTACAGGGCCGTCTTGCCAAACAGTATTACCGTTTTCAAGTTTCATGCCACCAATGAGATCTTCATCCACAGTTTCTTTAGTAATCTGGACTCTGAAGAAAGGTCGTTTGTTAATTGCACATGAATGGGAGATCGATGAAGTCTTACCAACTCCAGAAACTCCGAAGATATATGTTGGGAAGAATTCATGGGAAGAAATTACGTTATCAATAATATCATAGTTCTCGCCATGAGGAATAAAAACAGGATCTACTTGAGGAATATACAGTTGCATATCTTGATCTACAATTTGAATAGGTTTGGTAAATTCTTTTGGAGGTTCAACTACATACATTTCAACAATATCATCAGAAGGTTTTTCAACTGGAGCAAGTGTTTGCGATGTTTCCCCGACATACTTAGAGACCATTGCTTCGACATTGAACCGATGTGGTTTGAAAGATGTATCCTTAAATTCCCAGATCTGCCCAGGAACAGTGCAACACTTTCTAATCTCGGTGATTTCTGCTAACGTCAGAAGAGGATAGGTTACATAATCTTTTGCTGCGATAGCGAAAGCAACGATCTTGTCAGTATTGATTCTTGCCATTTTGAGAAACTCCTCGGTTTTGTTGATGATAGAAGAACAATAACTAAATGAGGTGGATGTGTCAACAAGTTTTATGCAAGTTCCATGACAAGTTCTTTGATGAATAAAGACAGAGCAGATCTCAGTTTATTGTGTTCGGATATAGCCTTCAGGTGATCATCGTCTGTAATCGAAAACTTTGGAAGATTATTACTGGATCCAGTTTTGAAGGCAGAGTCTGTAAAATAGATAACATTGTTCATCCAAGGAAGATCAACTTTTGCGTATCCGATTTCATTATTCTGTTTCATCTTTGTAAGATCTTTATTTGAACACACTAAACTGTTATCTAATACATTCATTCCATGATACGCGTAATGCTTACCTTTCATTCTACCGATCTTGTAGTTGGTTTGTGGGATATCTTGGTTTCCACAATAGCACAAAGTTACTTTTGTTTGGTGTTTCTTTTTGATATAGTAAAGAAACTTTTCAATATAGAACGGCGATCTTGCTATTTCATTGGAAAAATCTGAGAGTTCTCCAATGTATTTAGAAATATCAATGCTTTGATTTTTATAGATCAGCCTGGATGGATCACAATTACCCTCCATACCACGGCCGACCAAATATGAATGCAAAATCCCATTATCTGTATCAAGAATAACGTTGCTTCCAATACTGTCGCCGTCTGTAATCAAAAAGAGATGAGTTTTTTCAATTCCAGCAGATTTAAATGCAGCAATACGTTCTTCTGCAACAACACACGCTGCGTCCATTGGAGTTTCACCAAAATACCACATTGGTATTTCGGTACGATATTTATATTTCAGTTTATTTCTATTTTCAGTAACATCAAACAAAAGAAATGTTCGAAGATCAAAATTTAAACTATCAGCAATCTTGTGTACTGGCTTTGAATCCCGGCCTGCTGCTCTTGCACCAAAAAGAAATATTTCAAATGGGATAGAATTTCTTTTGCAAAATTCCCCAAGTATAGCGGTCTGTGTAATGATATTTGAAAAACTCGGTTGAATACTACCAGATGCATCTAAAAGAATAATGACTCCGTGGTTTTGTTGTTCAGGAAGTACCATCATCTTTTTAAAGATATCATCTCGAGTCTTGTAATGAACTAATGTACGAGAATCAATGCGGCCGGTCTTTCTCATTTTTGATTGAGACAAATTCTTTGCAGTCAGTTTCATTTTGAAATACGAATCAGCGGCACCCGCAGCATTAGAAATTGTTTTTACTCTATTTGCATGACTAGCTAAAAATGATTTGAATTTGGTTTCTTTACGAGCAAGAAATGTTTTGAACATGGGAATAAAATCAAGCAGAGATCCACAGAGATGTTCATATTGACTGCAATTAGCAACCTTGAAGATCTCGATTTCTGAAGAACTGAAAGTCTTCAGATTATCAAACTTATCTTTTACAGCGTTATCAGTATCAGAAATAAGATCATCACCAAGATCATCATCAAGATCATCGGATTCTTCATTACCAGTTGATGATTCAGCAGATTCAGCAGATTCATTATCCGAGTCTTCATCTGAATTATCGTCATCAGAATCAGAAGTCTCATCACCATTAGAATCATTTTCTTCGTCGCTTTCATCACCTTCAGAATTATCTGAATCCGTTTCTTCATTCTCGTCTTCTCCAATCTCCGAAGAGGATCCCTGAGAAGCTTCTTGGTCTTCTTGTTTCTGAGGATTTTGTGCCGGTTTCTCTTCGGGGTTTTTTTCTTCTTCCTTTCGAGATTCCTTGATGAACTCTTTCAAGTCTTTGCATAAATTGACTACGTCTTCATTGGAAGAAAGCATATAGATCTGAGAGATATATTTCTTTTCTTCTGGAAGGAATTCAACATTAATCATATGACCAAGTTTGAAATGAACATTGATCCTATCAACCAATTTCATATCAGCAGCACTGACATCTGTTGGGATCTTGCCGAAGAATTCATTATCAAACAGCGAAGTATAAGCATCTATAAAAATTTGACGGAGTCCAGGAAAAGATTTCTTGATTTCCTTTTCAATATAACAGTCTTCCAGAATGTTGAACAAAGATCCATATTTTCTATTGTGAGATTTGACTTGATCCAAAGTATAAAGCGAATAAAGAGCATGTCCCGCTTCGTGAGCCGTCATCATCTGGTTTGAAGTGGTGTCAAGATATTCAAATGCTGGAAGTGTAATCTTCCGTGTGTCGAAGTCGAAGCTGGCGGTTGCAACCTTTGCTGAATACTTCAGGTCGATTCCTTCCTGAGCGAGCAAATTTGAGTAGATGCGGAAAGTGTCAGACATTTAAACTCCGTGGTTTGTTGATTGAGATAAGAATATATTCTCGTTTGGCTGATCTGTCAACTAAATATTTGATTTTATGTGAATTTGAATAAATTTAAATACTTAGTCCCAAACAAATATAGTTTGGAGCTATAAAACATAGATATAATATGGAATTGATAGAATCAGAATATAAAATTTTATAGGAATGATCAATAGAATTCCATAGAAATATTTATAGAAACCATTAAAACTTTGGCCGAAGGGAACCGAGGCCATTTCCCGCTAGGGAACAATTAGAGGCAATAGAAGAAATTAGTCAATTTAGTTGATTACTTAGATGGATAGAATGTCATTTAACGGAGTATCATACACTCTCCAAAGTTTTTTGGACTGATGATAGAATTTCATGATATATCTCTAGATAAACCATCAAAATGTCATTTTCAATAATTTTAAATACTTAGTCCCAAACAAATATAGTTTGGAGCTATAAAACATGAATAATAGAGGTATTTAGAATAGAATTTTAAAGGAACCATTAAAACCATTGTCACTAGGAACTAGTGACGGTATCATTCGGAGGGAACCGGAGAATGATCAATTAGAATAAATCTAAATATCGCCTTAAGGATATTCTAATTGATAGATGGACTGATAGATATACTTTCTATCTCGTCTAAATAATTCTAAGACTGCTAAACTTAGCTAAACCTTTCAGCTGTCTACTTTAGGTATTCACTCTGGTGATCTAATAAAATCTCATCAGAGTTTGTCCCTTCGGGACATCCACTTCGGTTCCCTCAGTGGAAAGATTTAGCTTCGCTCTTGTTAGTTGAAACTTACAGTAGAAACCTTGGTGGAAAGTTATACCGAGTTATATTGAAATTTCAGTATAAGTTAGTATAAATCCTTCAGCTGTCTACTTTAAACGGTTCACTTTTGTGATTTACGAAAAATGTTGTGGAAAATAACGGTATCTTTTTTTGTTGAATTAAATCAACCACTTAGAGTGTGTCTATATTTCATCTAACCTGTTGAATTAATTGACTATTCCCGAAATTGACGAAAATTGCTGTATATTTACCAACAAAATTGGCAGAAAATTAAAAAAGGGACCGTAAGGTCCCGATATTATTGACTGTTTCGTTGCGGCGCTTGAAAGTCTTTAATGTTCCGATATTTCGAGCACGGAGAAGTTGTTTTTCCTGTTCACATTGATCGATCTGTCAGCGATGTCCATAAAGTTTTCTGGTGAATGAGAAATGAGAATAATGTTCTCGTCTGTACAGGTTGATATGATATCCTTGATAGCAGTGAATCCATCAGTATCCAATGTTCCTTTATCAGATTCATCAAAGATCAATAGGTTGGTATGAATACTACTACGCAGTCTTGACAACTCTCTAAAAGCAAAAAGGATAGCATGATCTAATCGGATCTTCTCTCCTTCTGAAAAGTTGTCGTACTCAAAGATATCCCTTCCACGAGATCTAATGATCTCTGAGAACTGCTCATTGAATTCAAACCCAACATTGAAGCCGATGACATCAAGATATTTTTTGACCAGAGCATTGATGATCGGAATATAGTTCTTGATGATAATACTTTTAACACCGTCATCTTTCAATAGAGCAATAACAGATTTGATAGCTGTTAGTTTTTTGTTCGACTGATTCAAGATATCTTCATATGATGAGATCTCGTTGAGAATTTCGGTAATATTTTCTTCAGTTGTATTCAGGGCTGTTTCTAATTTAGATAGCAATGATCCGTGTTGCTTGTCTAACAATTTGATCTGATCATTGATCGACTTGATCTGATTGTTTATAGCTTCAATTTCAGTATACTTAGATCTAAAAGTTTTGAGCTCTTCCATCTGAGATTCTTTTTGTTTGGATAGTTCATCGATCTTGTCATTGAAAAGAACTAATTCTGATAGATACTTTTCTTCCTTTTGTTTTGCGGTACTAACCTGCTCAGATTTTTTATCATCTGAGATCTGTTGTGTGCATGTCGGACAAATGTCGTGAGCTTCAAAGAAATCTATAATTGATCTATTTGCGTCAATAGATGATTGCTTTTTTGATTTAAGAATCTGTAATTCAGGAATAGACTTTGAAAGAGATTTGATTGTTTTCTGTAGATTAGTTATAACATCAGTCTGAAATTCATCTAAACAAGATTCTTTCTTTGTCTGAAGGTCAACAGTCTTTTCTTTTAGACTTTCAATTGAGCTTTCTATATCAGTAATATTAGACTTTAGATTAGAGACTACATCTTCAGAAGATTGTTTCTTGTATTTTACTTTGGTCTTTAGATTATCAATAGAATTAGATGTTGAGTTGTAATCAGCTTCTGCAGATGAATTCAATTGCTTTGCGTTCCAGAGCATAGATGAAAATAGATCAAGGCGTAGTAAATCGTCTATTACTATTCTGCGTTCACCAAGTGATAGCCTCATAAACGGAATATATGAGGTAGATCCAATGATAACCAGCTGTTTGAAAGTCTTCTCATCCATTTTGAGAATATTGGTTGTAAGGAACGTTTGATAGTCTTTTAGATTTGCTGGCAGAGGTTTCAGTATTCCATTGATATAGATCTCAAAATAGTTTGGTCTTAACCCTCTACGAATCATATATGTATTAGGACCATTTTGGAAATATAATTCAAGTTCCATCTTCTTATTGTTTATAGAATTGATCATATTACCAAGATTTACTCTGCGGAATGATTTACCATACAAACAAAAGAATATAGAATCCAAAATTATTGCAGATTTGCCAGCACCATTTTTCCCCGATACTATAGTAATTTTGTGTTTATCAAGATCTATTTCTACTGCTTTATTACCAACAGAATAGAAATTTTTCATTATTACTTTTTTAAATACGATCATCTATGCCTCTGTTGTAGCCAATGTAGTATTGTAAATTTCAAATGATAGAGATTTAGCAAGGTCCAATATCTCTTTGTCTTCTATTGTAGACTCAAGCGTTTTTATTAAAATAGTAATTGGATCATCTACTTCAATATCAAAAGACTCTGAATTTGTTTCTACTTCTCGATTGTCGATAATTTGAATTGAGATCGGCTCTGCTTTCTCTTCTAGTTCTGAAAGGAATATATCAAACCTAGCATTAGAAATATCTTTGTCATTCAGAATAATCTTTATGTATGATTTTCTAATAGATGAGTAATCTATCAGTTTTGATAATTCATTAGTATAGAAGAACTTGTGGAACATCTTCAATTGTGTTGGAATCACTTCATATTCCATAGTCTCAGTATCAAGACATACAGTTTTCTTTTCATCCCCATGATCAGACCATGTCAATTGATATGGAACTCCGATATAAGAAATATTTCCTTTGTCTGATGGGGAATGATAATGACCAGAATAAACCTTGTCATACTGAGACAATGAACTTACTTCAATAGATCCAGATTCTGAATTGATACCTTTATGAATCGGAAATCCAGCAAGTTCCAAATGACCAGCCAGAATCTTATATTTGTTTTTGATTTTAGAATCTTCTACTAGAGCCTTTTCAATTTCTGCTCTATTAGAATCACACAACCAAGGAATCAGTCTGATATAGATATTAGAAAATTCAAGTATAGATGGTTCCGAAATAATATGAACCATCTTAAACAGATCCTCATATACTGATAGTCCAGAGACCTCTGTTGTCTGTCTATAGTAAATGTCATGATTGCCTAGAACGGAGTAGATCGGAATCTGATTGTCTTCGAAGAATTTGTAGAAGACATTTTCTAAGAACCTTGAAACGAGAAAATCAATAGACTTTCTCTTATCAAGCGTATCACCCAACTGAATAACGAGATCTACTTTATTAGTAAGAATATATGGAAACAATTCTTCTGTATAATACTTATGGAAATAATCCATAAACAACTTAGAAGAATTCCTTGCTCCTATATGCAGATCTCCTAGGAACAAAATTTTCATTATAAGAATTCTTCCATCAGATCTTTTTTGATTTTTTTCTTTTTCTCTTTTAAATATTCCATATTTGCATTATGAGCATTAGTATCAATATATGAAAAGTCATCATTTCGATCCGTATAGTACAGATCAGTTAGATTTTCTTTGTAATCCTGAAGAGCAGCTAATCGTGACTTTTCAGTATTGATACGTTTAATGAATGCATTCCATGCAAAAGCAGTATAGAAAGAAAAAGGATTAGAACTTTTTTCTGGGTTGAAATTTCTAAGACCTTTGATACAACAATAAATGGCATCAGCAATCATATCGTCAAGCCATGTATAGTTTTTAAACCGTCCAGATCGTCCAAGGTTCTCACAGATACGCATGATAGTCAGAGCAATATCATCTGGGATTTTTGGAGATTCTTGATCTTTGGTTTCATCTAACCATGATGTGAGCCTTTCATAAAATTCCTTATTGTTACAGTATTGCGGACGTTTTGACATGATACCACCTTAAGCAAGTTATTTAATCCAATATAACCTTTTCTTTTATGAATGTCAATAGACTATTCTCCAAGATTTATAGTTTTCATCTGATAAGTAAAACGTTTTGAAGTGTAGATTTCAAACCGCTCTTGAAAATGTTTCATTGCATAGTTCATTTTAGTATGAACGCGTTTCTTAACTGATAGATCGTCAATAATATCAATTAAAACAGCTTTAGTTTTCCCTTCCTTCACTCGAAGCACTCGTCCAATCGACTGTAGAACATTCACATATGATTTGGACGGAGCAGCAAACATCAACCATCGTAGATTCTTGATAGACAAACCGGTAGAAAAGATCTGATAGTTTGCTATTACTATACCATTTTCATCTGCTTCCATAAAAGGTTTCAATATTTCAATAGACTTATACATTGTATCGTTTCTTTGAAAATGTCCGCCATGAATAAAATAAACATTTCTATCTGGGCACATCTTTCTGATCGTATCCCTAAGTAATTCGCCGTGTGAGATATGTCTATAAAGCATTAAACCTGTCTGATCCATAGACGCAGCAATTTTACTTATGAGAACTGTGCGAGGTTTATACTTTTCTAAGAATTTGATCTCGTTCTGATAATCCAATCCAAGAACCTTCTTTGATAGTTCTATAGGATATCTAATACGCGTACAAACAATATTGAGATCTGCTACTACTCCCTTCTCCATCAGCGTTTTAGTATCTACGATCTCTTCTATCGGACCCATTAGACCTTCAGCTGTCAATAGATTCAAAGTAGTATCAGAAAGAGTTCCTGTCCATCCAGTTCTATATTCTACTTCAGTTGCATTATTGAAAACTTTCTGAATACATTCTCCTTGACCTTTATGACATTCATCAAGAACAATTACATCAAATTTGTTGATGAATTTAGATCCGATATCATAGATAGACTGCCAAGTACTAATTACTATATCAGTATCAGGCATAAAGTTCTTATCTTGTCCACCATATATCTTATGGATGTTCGGATAGTAATTCAGAGTCTTTCCATCTACAGTACAATAATCTTTAATATCATTTTCAAACTGCTGGACAAGAGCAACGGTAGGAACAACAATAATGATCTTTCTACCATGAGCAATATGCCATAGAGCTTGCATGAAAATTGAAAGACTCTTACCAAAAGAAGTTGGACAAATATTTACAGACCTTTTGTATTTTAATGACCGATGAACCGCATATAACTGATCAACTCGTGGAAAGATTTCGTTTCCTTTAGAATAGAATTTGAATCTCTTAAAGAATTCAGTCATCTCTTCTACACTAATCTGATCATGAAAAGCATCTTTCAACTCATCTGTCATAGTGCATTTTACTTTCAGACCGTCGAAATATTTTTTGATTGCAGTTGCTAGACCGAGTGGAAATAAACGTTCTGAAATATTGATCAGCTTTACTTTACCATCCCACCGACGTTCTTTGAACGCCTTCATATATCGGTAACCGGGCTTATAGAAAGTAAAATGCTCCCAGACGTCCATCAGAAGTCCATAGTCGTCCGTCTGAATGCTTCCATATGCTGAATCATGTTTGCCTAAAACTATCATCAGCGAGATCCCTTAGAATACCCGTCTGCAGCCCATCCTCTTCCTTTTAGAACAAATGTTCCAAGAGAAATCAATCGCTTGCAGACATATCCACAATGCGGACAGACAAACATCTCTTCTGTATCCATAATCTCTTCGTATTCTTTTCCGCATTTCTCACACTTATATTCATAAATCGGCATATTATTCTCCATGTTCCCACAAGAAATGTTTTAGTACTGAATTGACAATAAAAGACTGTCCTTCCAGAGTAGATAAAACTTCTTTAATGAAATTTACTTTTAATTTTTGTAATTGTACAGCTGTTTCTTTTTCTGTATAAAGAACATCTGCTTTGATATAGATATCCAAGTTCTTTGGTTCTATAATTGTTTCATGGTTGAATCTATAATGGTTATAACGTTCAAGATATGCTTCACGAAGTTTATGATCAGCTGTATTGAGCAACTTCTCTTCATCGTATAGATACCTTCCCCATTTGACCTTTTTAGATCCAATAGAAGTAGTATAGTCTTGAAATTTTGAAATATCGAAATTGAGATCAGAAATAGCTTCCGATTCATATTTGGATATGGTTTTCGGTTCAGTTACAGTTTTCATTTTAGCCTCCGATAAAATCAAACTATATTAAAGAAATCTTACTTTGTCAACTCTATGGCACCACTGGTTCCGGAATGTTCGGAGTCCAGAAAGATCCAGTTCCATCGAAATATGTACAAGTAAAGTAATGATATTTGAATGTAGCATAGAACGTAAATGAATGTGAATCATCAGATCCCATTTCAAAGTTTGAAATTGTAGCTGGCATAGCATCTATGAATTTGACAGATAGAATTGGATTCTTTGCATTGTCTAAAAGCAACAAGTTCAGATCAGAAAAAGCTTCAGCAAAATTCTTAACCTTGGTATTATATTGCATCCATTCTACGATTGAGAAATATGATTTAAACTTTTCATCCATTAGCATAACAAGAGTCAGTTCTTCGTATTCCAAATTTGGAGATGGCACACTGAAAGTTGCTTTTGTTGGAAATGGAAGAATTGTTTGATTAGCTGTCAGAGATGGCATAGAAGCGTTCTGAACAAAATACATCATATTGGGCAAACGATCAGTTACCATAATGAAATTATTAGAACCGGCTTTTGATAGATCTATTTGTTGTAATATTGACATATATACTCCTCAACCATATTTATCAACTTAGAAAACAAAAAACCACCAGAGGAGGCAATCTGGTGGTTTTCCGGATGACGAACGAATCATCATCAGTATCTTGTGGAATACGATTTTATTTATACAAAGTCATTATAGTAAATCCGATTTCTTTTTTCTATTTCTCTTTTTGAATGGACGCCCTTTAATCCACCCTTCTGAAAGCAACGCATCAACTTCTTCTGGTTGAACTCTTTTGCATTCTTGTGTTGAAGGTAAATGAACAAAGACCAATCCTCTGGAAGAATCTCCACACTTCTTCAAACCTTCTTCTGAAAATTGCATTGTTCTCTTTTTGATCCATCCGTTGTCAAGATAGCTTTGCAGATCTACTAACTTAATTTTGATACATTCATTAGTAGAAATATTGGTGATCCAAACTGTATCAAGTGCAATGGTTCCTTTTGCTTTTGTTAGTTCTTCAGACATTCCAAGAACCCACCCGTTTTCAAGATATTCATCAACTAATTCCGGTTTTACCTTTGTGTGTTTGTCTAGCTCTTTGTTATATAGTACTTTCAACCCAGTTTGTGCTATAGAGCGCTTGTCTGATCCTTTTCCGTTATTTCCCACAACATATCCTCCGTTGGTGTATTCATCTACTTTATTTGCATTAACGAATATAGATTCATTTGTAGAAGTATTTGTAACTATCTTTTTATTTAGAGACGTTTTGTTTTTAATTCCGGTTCCTCTAACGAATCCTTGTTTAAGATACAACTCTAGCTCTTCTTTGTCAACAATTTTTCTTCGGCCAGATTCAGGATTAAAGACTCTACATTTATTTTTACTATAACGAGCGAATGAATCAGTGATATTTAATTTAGATGCATCTGAAATCTTTTTAAGCGTTTCTTCTGTATGATTCAAGATTCCACCATTATCTCCGCCAATGCGTTTATTATATGTATATGGAGATAGAATAAATGTTTTGTTGACTACAAACTTTTCAAATTCACTTGCTTGACGCCTAGTTTCGAATCTACAGATAATCTTCTTGACAAAGTGTTCGGTGCCGTATTTCTGATATTCCTTTAATAAATCAGATCCAGAACCGATATAGTTGTCATCTAGAGCGTTGGTCGAATGAATACCACAATAAATTTTGTTGTTTTTAGTGTTTGTAATAATGTAGAAATAGTGGAATTTACACGTTTCAAGCTTATGTGCCCAAAAGTCTAATAGACGCCTCGAGAATTTGGATTTGTTTTTCATGTATCTATTTATACATTGAGATTTGTGTAAAATGGATTGCTTACTGATAGAATTAGAAAATAAAAAAGGGCCCGAAGGCCCTTCATTAAAGAGAGTTAAACTTGAATTAAACTTACGCGTATTTGTCGGTAATTACTGAGAATTTCCGGAAGTAAGAGTTGGTAGCGGCGGTAGCGGCGGTAGTACCAGTTGCCATGTAGTAGGGATTGCTTACTAAACCATATCTGCTTTTCACACCGAGACGTAGCCCAAAATCTTCTTCACCAGTAGCCTTGAAGAACTGTAGAGGAATATAAGGACAATAGAACAAACCAGCGTCATAAACGTTAGCGCCCTTGTAACCTACAACCATCTGATGCTTGATCTTACCAGAATCAACAGTAGAAGTTAGATAAGGATCAACATATACCTTGAAGCGATTGGTTAGCATACCGTAGTAAGACACACCAACTGGGTTGATAGGCTGATCAAAACCAGTATTCTTAATATCAACACTGATCAAATTGGCCATAGAAAGATAAGCAGCCAATTCAGGGGAAGTAAGAATAAAGTTACCACGACCACGACGAGTTTCCTGAGCAATCCAAGTTGCTTCACGTTCAATCTGAATCAATAGACCCATAACCTTTTCCATTGACCAACGTCCATCAGCATCAACGGAGAAGTCGAAAGTACCAGCTACAGAACAGTTACCAGCACCAGTCTTAGCTTCTGTGTAGATACGAGTTACAATCTCGCGGTCGATTTCAGCAGTGATTTCAGTCTGTAGGATGTTAGCAATTTCCTGCTCAGCATCAAGACCGTGCACAGCCTTAAGATCGGAGATGATTTCAGTTGTCAACTTACCCTTCAAAGCACGTGTCTTCACGGATACATCAACAGCAGAAATACTAAACTGCATTTCAGGCCATGGCACACCAGGAGTCTGTAAAGTTATGGTACCAGTTCCAGCTTCATCAGTAGCCACGCCAGTGCCTTTAACGCCAAGCTGTTCGCCGTTAGCAGTAGTATAAGGACCGGATAGAGAAGCATTTGGAGCAGCACCAGCAGCGGTAGAAGTACCTACAGCACCTTCTTTCCAAATCTCAGATCCACCACCATAAACGTGCTGTACGAAAATACGACCAGTAGGAACAGACATTGGCTGCAAACCTACAAGTTCAGGACCAACAAGAGTTGGTAGGGTTCTACGAATCAAAGAAATCAATACAGGTGTGTACTGAGCGATGTCACCAGTTACAGTTGCTTCCTGTAGATCTTTTTCAGTATTGTGAATTGCGGAATAAATCGCATTCTTGATGGTTGGATCTTTAACAGGAGGAAGCCCAGCATATTCCTCTTCAACAATGTTCTTCCACTTATTGCGGAATTCTTCAGTTAGCATTTCGGCCATTTTATATAGTCTCCTAATAATTAGATAAGTCAGTAAACTTATTTTTTAAATTTATTTTATTTATACAATGTTAAAATAGTAATTTGATGAGGGGTTAGAAACCCCTCCGATTTAACCTAGACGACGAGCCCGAGAAGCAAGATCCATATTATCTACAATCGGTTTTTCGATTGTTTTGGTATCTTCTTCAATCTTTGTATCAACAACTGTAGAAGCAGCTTTGAGTTCAGTTTTTACTTTCTCAGTAAAGTCAGAATAGTCCATTTCAAACAATTCATCATGTACATATTCTAAGAACTTCTCTTTCTTTGCTTCAGACAGATCAGAAAGAATTCCGGAAAGAAGGAACTGCTCTTTCTTAGATTCATCAAGAGCATTCTTCAATTTAACCTTTTCAACAATAGATTCATCAAGCTGATCCTTCAACTGATCAACACGTGATTTCAGAACAAGCATTGCATCTTCCTGCTCAGGAATGATCTGAAGCTTTGTTTTGATCATTCCAAGTAGTTCTGATGTAAAGTCTTCCAACTGCAAACTCTTTTCAGATTTTACAATGAGATTCTTCTCAGATAGTGTAGAGGCAATATCTTCAGCAACAAATTGTAGATACTTTTCTACGTTTTTGTTCAAGGACTCGACAATCTCAGGAACATACGCAGTGTCGAATGTATCTACAATAGAAGGAATGATTTCACTAGAAACATATCCTTCGAACTCTTCAGTTAGTGCGCTAACAATTTTGGTCTCAGATTCATCAAGGAACTTGACAACTGATTCAGTAAACAAAGTTTTGATAGTAGCAGATTCAGACTCATTAAGAGTTCCAAAAACTTCAATGTCTTTCATTGCTTCAGTCAACTGTTCTTCGATAGACTCACGGCGAAGTTTTGCAACCTTTGACATTTTACGAGATAGAGCTTTGTCTACCTTATAGCCTGCACGGGAAACCTTTTTGGCGTACTTCTTCAAAGATTTCTTGCCAGCAGATGACTTACGATACATTTTAGCCTTAAGCTTTTCTTTCGCGGTCATGTGCTTTACAGCAACTTCATCTACTTCATCGTCGTCAGCATCACCACCTTCGTCGTCGGATTCGTATTCTGGATCTTCTTCATCGTTGTCAGATTCAGGATCTTCTTCAGATTCTTTTTTGCATGCTTCTTTGATTTCCTCAGCGGATTCCATGATGTCAACAATAAACGCATCAAGAGCGGCGAGTTCTTCTTCAGACAGACCCATAGTCTCGTCTTCCTGTTCGTCTTCTCTACGAAGCTTAGCAACTTTCTGCATGGTGCGGGAAAGTTTAGGATCAGCTTTGTATGATGCTTTCTGAGATTTCTTTACAAATTTCTTGATTGCTTTTTTACCGGCAGCAGATTTCCGATACATTTTTGAATCTAGCTTTTCTTTAGCAGACATATGTTTGACCTGAAGTTCATCAAGGTCATCGTCATCGTCGCTCTTCTCGCCGGTTTCAGGATCGATCTCATCGTCATCTTTTACTGCTTCAGAAAGGTCAGCAATATAGGAGTCAATTAGTTCATCGATTGCAGCAACTTCTTCTGCGGTTAGTACTGAGGTGAAATCTTCGTCCTCAGATTCGGTTAGACCATTAGATTTAGCATATTTCTGAAATGCTAGTTTCCCTTCATCAGACTTACGAAATGATACTGCATCAATAGATTCGTTAGCAACAATTTTCTTTACTACTGATTCAAGTACAATATCTAATAGCTCAGAAACATTGTCAACTACACTATCAGTGATAGCAGGATCAACGTTTTCCAAAACAAAATCTTTGTGTTTAGGCATTTTATAAAACTCCCGTAATCGTTATATTTTTATTTATCAAAGTTAATTTAGTAAAGATAGAATTCGATTCATAAAGTTACTGAAATCTTCTTGAATAGCTTTGATATCATTCTTCCTTATGTTCTCTTCTATTGCTTCAATTTCCTTAGCCTTTAGTAATCCGTTATCGTAGTACCAGTCTACGCCTTCCATAATTCCATTCACAAAACAATCAATCCCAGAAGGATTATGAACTACATCAATAGCCTTGATCGTGAAATCGTCTTCTACCTGAGAAGTATTATCAGCAAGAGTGCGAACTGAGCCAAGACCTCTGGTTGAAACACCAAGTTGAACGCCATCTTTGATTAGAGCTCGTACTGTATTACCAATAGGCGTAGTCAATATTTTTGCTTTTCCAATAACATCGTTTCCAGACCATGAAAGAGATTCAATTAAGATACACGCTCTTTCAGGATTTACTGTTGGCTCAGACGGATGTAGAAGTTCACCGAGAGCTCTGTGTGTTCTAACAAATTCTTCATTATATACTTTTACAGCATTTTCAAGAATTCGTTTTGGGTATACTCTGTTATTGCGATTTCTCTTTTCAGCTTGAGCAAAAATCCCTTCCAGGTATACCGTCTTATTCTGATTCTCATCTACAGCTTCTGTGATCTGTACTTGACAATCAAAATTTTCTGATATCAGTTTCATCTTATTCACCATTTTCTAAATTGGTCTGTGCAATCTCATATACATAATCCATTAGAGCAGTTGAAGCAGCTTGCACGAATCGTTCTGGTTCAATACTAACTCGATCTAATGTATAATTGGTATCAATTCTTTTATCTAAAAATTCTTTCACATTATTGTCCAAAATTGTTTCCTCCAGATTGTTCTAATTCGTCTTTAGCCATTGCATCTAGCATCGGCTTTTCTTTTTCCATTTCTTTTTCCATCTCGGCAATATCATCATCAGTCATACCCATCAGTTCAGACTTAATCCATTTCAAAGAAACAAGCTTTCCAACATGAGGCATATATTTTTCGATCAGATTAGAACGCTCAGTCAGAACATCTAATTTGCGGAATTCTGAGAACAATGAATCTGAGTTCCATTTGAATATAATAGACTCACGCTCTTCATTTAGTTCATCTGATCTAACAATATTCTTCAAATGTAGTTGATGTCTCAGAAGAACATAGAACAAACTGTTGAACTGATGTCTTAGACGAATAACAAATTTTGAATATTTTACTTCATCTCTTGTTATCTCAGTAGACCTTCCAATGATATTCTGTGCTGATTGATTATCAGCAAAACGAGAAAAAGGAATATTCAGTGCACGGAATAACTTCTGCATGAAGATCTGAACATCATCAAGGTTATTGAGATTAGTTCCACCTTGTAAAGTAGATACTTCAGTACCACGATTTCCATCTCTGCGTGGAAGCCAGATATCATCTAGAATAGAAGAATGACGAGTTTGTTCTTTGATTCTACCAGTATTTGGATCGTATTCCATTTTGTTCCGGTAGTTTCGGATCAACTCTTTCATATATGCTTCTGCTTTAGCCTTTGGCAATTCACCAACGTCAATATAGAAAACCCGTCGTTCAGGAGCTCTAGATAGACGATAGATAACAAGAGCATCTTCAACAGATGAAAGCTGATTCAATGCAACATACGCTTTATTCAAATATGACACCCAGATCTGATGCTTTTCATCCATGATACCAGAAACAATTTCAATGATATATTCTTCTGGGATTTCTAAAAGGGTGTTTGTTAGATCAATGTCCTGATAGACGTATGTGACAGACTTATCTTCTTTGACAACTTTCTTAATACGAGTTGGATCCAACTGAACAATATCACACAACCCCTTTTTACCTTTATCCGGTTTGACATAGAAAAGAGCTTTACCGTCAATATACCAATCTCGTAAAATGGAATATGACTTTTTGTTGAATTCTAAAAGCTTTAGAATAGTAGTCCATTCTTCATGAATCTTGTCTCGGATTGCCTGAGAAAATTTTGTGTTGTCAAGATCAAGATCAATTGGATAGACATCATCAGACAGATGTGAAATCATTTCATTCACAATATCATCAACAGCGAAATCTATATATGGGTTTTTAGCCATATTACGCCAAATACGAATCATTTCATTTTCGTACTTAGCCAATTCAAAAACTTGAGGAGTAGGATCTAAGTCGATAGTAAACAACATTCTCTCGCCATAAGATGTTGTTTCCTTGACATCTTGCAATGGTTCTGAGAAATCTCGGAGCGTCACTTCTCGCCCTGCATAAGTTTTCTTGTTAGTTATAGTTAACATCAAATAGTCCTTTAATGATTTGAGGGAGTCAAGAACCCCCTCAAATCTATTTATATAACAAGATTACGCTATTACAGTCCAGTAGTCGAAGTTCCATGATACAATTAGATCTAGAGTAGAATCATTTTGATCCCATGCAAGATCAAGCTGCTGAATTTCTCCGGGCCAACATCCAGTCAATTGACCAGTAATTCCAGGGTTGCCTGCTGTATCATAAGATTTGATAATAGCATCACACTTGAAGGCGTTGACGTTTGCAGTTAGAGAAACGTTCCCAGCTGCATCTGACATTTTCTGATGCCAGTTCATTAGCTGCTTATAAATTGTAAAGTCAGCATCCAAAATTACAGTGGTCTGCCATTCCTGGAATAAACGATCTCCGGGCATGTTTACCTTTCTTCCATAAAACGGTACCTCAATTTTACCAAATGTGCTGGCTGGTAGAGACGCAGCCTTACATGTGAACTGAAGCAATTCCATATCCATAGTCTGTACAGCTGGTCCAGAGATCATTACATCAAATAGTGTAGGTCTGGCGATACTCTGTACAGTTGCTTTAAATCCATTAATATTCATTATTCATTAACTCCTATATTAAGCTACTAGCTCTTCGAAGGATACGTCAGAACGAGAAGCAATAAATGTCAATTCAATCCAACGAATGGAACGAATAGGTTTAACTGCGATCTTTGCAACAAACAGTCCTTGATCCATGATGTCTGGAGTATTTACAGAACTGTCAGCAAAGATTTTATATTCAGAAATACCACGACCACCCTGTACATCACGTAAGAAAGGTTCTACAAACTGTACAAACTGAGTCTGAGTAATAGCATCATTCTGTTTCCACATGATCTTGCGAGCAGCAGTTGCAATAGACTTTTCCATGTAGATAAAACATCTACGAACATTGATGAAGTTGAATGCAGAGTTATCTACACCAGTCCAGTCACCATAAAGAACATGCCCTTCTTCTTTAAAAGCAGTAATCGGATTGATATTAGCAACATACATTTCATCACGCTGTGCTTTGTCAGGGTAGAACGCAAGCTTTACACAGTTCCGAATAGTTTTACCAGCAGGGGAGAACCAAGGTCTTTCTTCTACGTCGGTTAGAGCCATCAGGCCAGCAGTATCACCATTACAAGGAACCCAGCGGTATGTATCATTGTAAGCGTCGAACTGGTATTTGTAGTTGCCATCACCAAAACGATATGAAGAAGCAGCGTAAGATACATATGTTGCTTTCATGGACGTAATAGGATCAGCAGCATTCACAACATCAGTCAGCATTGGGGACACACACGCTACGCAATCTTTCCGGAAATCAGCAACGGATGTAATCATATACCCACCAATAGTAGCAGAAGCTCCACCCTGCAATAGAAGGGATACTTCTTCAATGTCGGCATTCTTGAAAAGGTTCCATCCAAGAGTATATTCAGCATCAGTAAGAGCAACAGATGTTCCACCAACTAGAGTCGTATTAATATTGATTGCATTACGAACAGATTCAGTATATGAAATAAGTGTGCTTTCAATCAAATACACATATTTAGAAGTCCGATTGACAGCTGTGATGATATAGTTTGGATACCCTGACATATCTTTAGAATTTGGATCAAAGGAATACATACCAAATTCTACGAGCTCGTTATTAATGAATACGCCGAGGGCAACATCATTATCATTTAGAGTCTTTGAAACATATGGCATCAAAATATTACCTTCGGTTTCTAAACCAACTTTATCAGAAATCACTACCTTAAGAGTGTTGCCGAAAGTACCAGGACAACGAGCAAAAATCTTAGCAGTTTTACCAACACCAGAAAGAGTGCCATACACAGAAGTGAAATGGGAGTCGTTTTTGATCTGTACTGCTTCAGCTAGTACATCAGAAGCGTTCTTAGATTCTTCATCAACTACACGTACTACACGCAGAGCACCAGAATAAGTCAAAAAGTTAGCAGCTACAAACCAATCTTTATAGTTGCGGTCGACAGGCTTGCCGAAAATTTTTACAAGATTGCCCTCGTTTGATACAGTCTGTGCTTCAAAAGCAGGACCCCATTCAAAATCACCAACGAGAGCACCAACAGTAGTAGAAGCGGGCAATACGTACGTACTGCGATCTTCTTCTTTAATTACAATGCTTGGGCTTCCAGAAATGGCCATATTATAAATTCTCCTTTATTATTTCCTAAAATCGTTACAAAATTGGGTTTAGGTTTCAGTTTTATTTATCAATCATATTGATAGTAACTAAATTTATGTTTTTTAATTTAGCTTGATCAGAGGAGCTTTCCCGTCTATCAAACTTCCAGATTTTATTGATGTATCACCAGTAGACAAAGAACTTATAGATCCGATAGAAAGCAGCTTTAAAGATTTTGTTCGTCCTTTTCCAATATCAATGGATGGCGCGTCTAATAAAATACTTGTGTCTGATGCTATAGTTACAGGACCCCTTGATGCTACACATGTTGATTGTCCAGATGACAGAGTTGTTACTCCAGATGACAAAATATTGACATCAATTGCTGAGACTGTTGTTGGTCCTTCTGTCATTACTAGAGCTTCTGGAGCAGTAACAGAAACGCTTGTGTCTGAGTCTACAGCAATGACCCCCTTTCCATATAGAGAGGTGTTTCCGTTCACAGTAATATTACAATTACCCTTGATGTAGATTTCTCCGTTCTTGTCGATGACGATCTGCATATCATTCTTTGACTTTGCGATGATAGCACCATCTGGTAGAACCTCTACACCGGATCCTATTTTATGTTTAATCTGTAAACGCTCTGCTCCTTCAGTGTCGTCTATCTCTATTAAATGCCCAGATGACGTTGTATGGGCTTGGTTGAATGGATATTGTGCAGCATATTCAGTTGGTCGTTCAATGAATCTAAGAGCCCCTGATGACTTACTAATAACACCATAATAATTTCCGCGCTTTACATTATCAACAAAAGTGTTCATCGCTCTTGTAGCAGTAGACAATAATCCATCAGCAGAAGCAGCAGTATTCAGAACAGTACTCATCTGTTTGAATACTGTTCTGATAGCATTCATATTAGTATCCACAGTAATTGCTGGAATAGTTGATGAAATATTTCCAACCATATTTGCTATACGTTTTGGAGCAGTAAATGCATCGACAATGTAGTCCGTTTGAAGCAGTTTATTTCCAATCTCTGTTGGAAGAACATCAAAAGCGTTCATAATGTTTATGCCAGAGATTTCAGCAACCAAGTCAGAAATAGTATTTACTTTCAATTTCATCAAGTTAGCAATATTTGAAACTTGCAATAATGGGCTTGAGATCATTCCAACAATGGCATCAACATGAGCTTGCAGACTGGTAAAATTTCGAAGCAATTCATTTGCTTGGTGTTGCATCGCTGTAATAGAACTAATAGACGCGTCATCAACTCCGTATCCAAAAGACTTGAAGTTGGTTATGACTCCACCCAATGAATCATAAGATGATTTGATCGATTCTATATTACTTAGAGCAGTTGCAATCGAAGAGGCTCTGAGATCTGCATCTATGTATACTGCTTCTGGACTCTGAAGATAGTCTATAAGAGAAGTATTCAGCTGAATTTCAGTAGCCATCTGAGAAGTATGTTTTTCTATAATAGGAGTCCAGTCACCAAACTCGAACCCATTCTCAAAATAATCGTTAACTTGTTCTATTTCATATTGTTCTATTTCAGTACTCATTAAGACCTCTTAAAATTTGTTAGACAAGGATCAGAACCTTTGCCCATTCTTGCTAAGAACTTCTTGATATAATGACCGCCTTCTGTTCTACCGTCTGCAATCATTTTGTTTGCAAGTTCATCATAGGTGATCTGCCCGTCTCGTGGATCACCATACTTTTTCAGATACTTATTACATGCTCCGCCGCCTTGGTTATATGCTAGAGCTGCAATGACCGGATCGTCATATGTATTCAGATGATATGTATAAACTCCTTCTCCAAGAATTCGGTTGAACGTAATATCGGATTTCAGCTTAGATGCGATCTGTTCATGAGACATTGAAACACCTGTAGAAGCTTCTATCTGTTTACGCAGATCTTCATTTTTCATAGCCATTCTAAAATGATCTGTTGCATATTGAGCTTTCAACTGCATAACACCATAGCAGCCAGCGGATGATGCTACCGAATTATTCCCAGTAGACCCAGATTCAATATCTTCAATAGACTTCATAAACTTGTCTTTACAGGTATCAGACGGTAAAAATTCTAAGTTAGCTTTCGGAAAAGACTTTACCATATTTGTAATAGCATTAGCTGCAGATTCAAAAGGATTGGTTGCAACATTCGACATTGCTTTGACTGGAAGAACTCCAAGAACTAAAAGCGTATTATAAGCATCGCCGTCTAACGTAACACCAAAGACCCACGCTCCTTTTAGAACCTGTGGAGGAGATACTGTTCCATTGGTAGAAATACCGCCATATGTTAATGGCATTACACATTGTGCCCATGGAAGATCTTCTGTTGGTATTCCTTTTCCTGTAGTATCGTCTCGTTCAGTTTGATCTGTGTGGATACCGAAGATTCTAACTTTGATTCTACCTCTACGTAGAGGGCGATCGTCGATTTCTTCAACTACTCCCATCCAATATTGTACTTGTCCTAGCATTATGAATTCCCCTGTTTATTTATGCACGGAGTAAAGCATTCAACAAACGTCTTAAATGCTGTTGGAGTAATAGTATGCCGGATCTTTCCGATTACCCATGTTCCATTGATAAACTGTGAAATATCTCCACCATGTTTTTCAGCATTTGGATGAGGTTTAAAGTCTAGATCTACAGCAGTTCCAATATCCAAGTCGGAAGCTCCATTCATTTCAACAAATATCTTCAAAGATCTCATGTGAGCTTCCATTGGAATACCCTTTACGACTGCAGGATATACAAAGTCTAATCTGTTAGAATCATTTGCATTATCTGTATTGATATTGAAAACATGAATGCCATGAGAACTATCTGGAGACATTTCAACTGATGCGTATTCTTTTAGAATCTGATTAGATCCGTAATAAGATTTGATTGCTTCAAAAACATCCTCATAAGGAACTGGAGAACTGATATATTCTTTATTCCCAAGGTCTACAGTGAAAGTAGTATGTCCAAACATCCCACCTTTCTGAATCTGGCTATTAAACAAATCAGTAAACGAGAAATTCTCTACTACATATTTGTCAGTAATAGCCTGAGTAATATTAGCAGGGTATCGAACAAACTTCCGCTTCTTGTCTTTATTAGTCTCGGTCATCATGTGTTTGTATGATGTAAATTTATAGAATCCAGTCACACTCTGAAAGAATAAACAATCAGCAAACTTCTCAGTATTAGGTTGGTCGATTGAAACGGCTTTCTTAGTAATATAGTTAATTAACTTCAGAGGTTTCCAGTTTGGAACAGTAAAGATAATGTTGTGTTCAGATTCTACATCCTTCTGGAGCATTAAAACATCTCGAGTTCCGTTATATGTATTCTTAATCCACTTATTATAGAGCTCTTTCTTATTGATGATTTCGTTCCCAATCTTCTCTATAATGTTTTCTGCTTTATCATCATATTTGATAGACAGCCTCATATCACTGTTTATCATCCCTAGAGCATCAGTGAACCGAATTGTGTATGACCGTTTATCTCCAGACTCTTGAAGCCCGTCTACAGCATATACAAAGAAGACTCGATGGTATTCTCGTTTGACCCAAGGATCTTCGCCTTCTTCAGATTCAAAATCAGACTTGAATTTAATTTCTATAATTTCTTTTCCTTGAATTGGACAAGATACTATAAGATTCCCCTGTTCTTTAATCGTGACATATCCTGACGTGACAATGTTATCAATGTCGTGAAACACGTTTAGTTCGTCAAAGATATACCGAAGATCAAATTCTGATTCTTCTTTCCCTTCAGCAATACTTTTAATCTTTAGTACTGATAATGAATGTGATTTATTTCTAATAAAATCCATGTTACGCTCTGTTGAAATAGTTTTTAATCTCGGTCTTTATAGTACTAACCAATTCAGGATAAATAATTTTTACTTTTCTTTTTGCTTCATTGCGATCATTTTCATAATCAAGATTTGTTATTGCAGTTCCACCGGTGATGGCATTACGATATATAATACCATCTTTCTCCCAATGATGTGTATTACCTAAATTAGCAGATCCATATTTCTTGATTGCTAATTTCCGTACTTCTGCGTCTTTCAATAACCAATCAGTTACCGGATTGCAGACTTTATTAATTCCAAGGACCAACCAAACATCATCACAGGATCCATAGAAGTCGTATGCAAGTTCTTCAGGAGCTTTCCATCCGTTAATAATATGATCAAAGAAAATGTTTCTTGTATTGTAAGTAGCAATATTAGTAATTACAAATTTTTGAGAAATATCTGTAATAGTAGTTCCATCGAAAACAATTTTGTCAAATAGTGATAGCATGATTTCTCCTAAACACCAAGAAGCCGGGTCTTTGCTTCATATTCTTTCGTAGCAACAGTAGTTTCTTTGAATGTAAGATCTAATGAATATGATACTGGTCTATTGTCGGATCTCCACATTATCGATCCTTCTGGGGCCATGTTAACATTCAGAGATGTAATCGCGCACGGTCCACGCTCGACAATCAATGTTCCGCCGACATATATTCCAACGGTAAAGAAGTCTGGATATGTGAAATAATATTTGTCTGAATCATATCTTGGAGCAGCTGCTTGACGAAGATCATAAATCATAGATGAAAATTTAGATGATTCTGATTCAGATAAAGGAGTGATCTCAAACGGAAGCGAGAATTCTCTAAGTGAAACTCCATCAAAGTACAATTGTTCATTAGGATTATAAGTCTTTCCTTGACGCTTATAATATTCTTTAGCTAGAGCACCACCACCTGTCAACAGTTGTGAAATGCCAGACATAGCCTTTCGTGCAATATCATTTAGCATCATATCACCGACACCCTGAGCTCCATCCATAAAGCCGTCTATCATAGCTGCATTAGTATCGATCATCCTGCGGACTAATCCCTTGCCCTCTGCAGCAGAAGCAGAATATGCTGATGTAGCAGAATCATAAGATGTTTTTAGAGCTGTCATAAGTTTGCTTGCAATATGACCGAGTTCTTCAGCTGACCAATTATAGTCACTGTTATAATCAAGTGCAGTCGGCAATGGAAGCTGCCACGAGCCATTGATTGTAGTAGATGCAGAAGCTCCGGCACCAAGAATAGTCATTGCGGTCAACTTAGTATATGCAACAGCGGTAGTGTCTGAAAACAACGAAGATATCTTTGGAGATATTGGTATAGCATATTTTGGAGTAGTATTCATAATCCCGCCTGGTTTTTGTATATTTATACCTGAGTCAACCCAACTAGAAGTCTAAAGACTTTCTAGCTTGAGGTCTCCAATGAGACCTGATTCTTGCTTCACCGGAACCCGTGTTCCTCCACAAGCAAACAACGCCGTTGCCGCGTCTTTGATATTTATGGCTGCGTTCAAGTCTCTATCAATCGACAGACCACAGTTTTCGCAATGGTAGGTTCTCTCACTAAGAGACAAATCTTTCTTGACGAAACCGCACGCAGAACAAGTTTTACTTGAAGGATAGAACCTACCAACTTCAACTAGTTCTTTGACTTTATGTTTTAGTTTCATTTTGAATGAGAACCATGGAAGCTGTTGAATAGATGGTGCCAAACAATGATTTTTCTTCATTCCTTGAATGTTTAGATTTTCCATTGAAACAACATCGTAACTCTTGGCTATCGAGCTAACATAGTTGTTTATTAGATCATCTTTTATTCTTGAGATTTTTCTATATTGTTTTGCAACCTTTATTCTAGCTTTATTTCTGTTATTTGATCCTTTTTGTTTTCTAGTAAATGATCTTTGAAGTTTCTTTAGTTTCGTTGTTTCTTGTTCTAGTTTTGGTAGTTCGAAGACTTCACCATCACTAGTGATAGCAAAGGTTTTTATACCAAGATCAATACCGACTACTGATTTGTAATCTATGGTAGGTACCGGTACATCTTGTTCACATAAGATAGAAACGAACCATTGATCCACATCGAGGGAAATTACCAAAGATTTAGCTTTGCCTGATAGTTTTCTATGATTGACTATTTTTATCCAACCAATCTTCGGCAATTTAACTTTGTTGCCACGGATATTAAAATGTTGTGGTACAGAGAAAGCTTGTTTAGAACTCTTTCTTGATTTGAATTTAGGAAAACCACCAGTTTTATGTTTGAATTTATTACTAAAAGCTTTACCCAAATTTAGTGCAGATTGTTGAAGTGATTGACTGTTTACTTTCTTCAACCAATCATTATTTTCTTTTATTGGTTTTACCGCATTAGATAATGCCATACCGAACATAAATTTCTTCTCATTTTCATATAAGGAAATTTGTTGTTCAAGGAGTTTATTATAAATAAAACGGGACGCACCACAATGTTCTATAAACAAGGATTCTTGCGTTTTGGTAGGTTTTATTCTAAACTTATATGAAATATATCTAATCATATATCTATTTATATGTTTTGAAATTTCACTCTCACAAAATCAAATAAGGAATTTATATAATGTTGAAGAAATCTAGTAATTCAGTACACCACTTATCAATTCATTTGATTTTTGTGGTGAAATATAGGAAGAAATTACTCATCAAATTCGGTGAAGATATGAAAAAATTGTTGTTGGAATGTTCAGACAAAAGTGATAAGTTTGATATTACTCATATAGAAGTAGATCGGGATCATGTTCATATGATGATTGATTATATACCAACAGAATCAGTTTCGAACATCGCTAGACAGTTGAAGTCCTATAGTGTGTTTCATATATGGAGGATGCACGGAGAAATATTAGAATATCAATTTTGGAAAGAAAAGATGTTTTGGAGCAAGTCGTATTTTGTATGTTCTGTAGGAGACTGCTCTAGAGAAACTGTTGCGAAATATATTGAATCTCAAGGTGGATTACCACAAAACAAACGCAAATTCATCTCTTGAGCTAAAGCAACAAGAGTTTTCTTTGCGGAAGACTATAAATCATATATTGGATAAATAGAGTGTTTAAGGAGAACTATATGTGGTCTATAATTTTATCATTCATGACAAAAGAACGAATTGTTATCGCTGCTCTTGTTGTGTTGTGTCTTGGACTGTTTGGAACTATAAAATATAAAGAATCTTCGTTTGAGAAGCAAATGTTAGTACAGCAAGAACGCTATGAACAGCTCCAGAAAGAATATTTTGTTGAAATGACCAATGCACAATCTCTAAGAATCGCAATAGATGAGCAGAACAAAATGATTCAAGAGTTCAATAAAGACTCTGAAGAATTCAAATCTGAAATAGAAAAGTTGAATTCTTCACTTGCTGAAAAGAACAACGAACTCAAAGCATTAATAAATACAACAAAGAAGTTGGTACCAGAATCAGTTAAATCTTCAGAGGATGCAATTAAATGGCTAAGATCAAATGCACACAATTTGCGCTAATACTTGTTCTATGTTTATTTATTTCAGGATGCACTAAATATGTTGACAGATACGTAGACCGCCCAGTCTATATAGAAGTTCCAATAATGATAAAGCCTGAAATTGATAAAGTAGAAAAGCCTGATTTTCCGATCAATTATTTGACTGAGAATGCTACACCAGCAGAAGTGGCTGAAGCATATTATAGAACTATTTTGATCTATAAAAAATACACTGAAGTATTAGAAGAAAGCTTGCAGCCATTCCAAAATAAAAATTAAGGAATTACTGTCGTGACCGAATATAATATAGCTGAGAAGGTTGCTGCTATCAATAGCACTTTGCAATCACTCAAAGAACAACTGCCGCTGATGGCACAATCCATAAAGGAACTATCTGCTACCACAACCACGCATACAGCTATTATTGATATATTAACAAAGAATCTTGACAAGCTTAGAGAAAACGTAGAACTGCTAATATCAATGCAGCATCAAGTAAACAGTTCTACTTCTGACATAGATGATATTTTAGAAATCATAGATAGCATAAAGAAACAGTTAGCAGAGATTCAAAAAAGTTGTGATATACGATCTATGATGTGTCCAACGTGTAAACCCGCTGAACCAAAAAAGACGTCTTGGTTAGACTATGCAAAGATCATTCCAATAGTCATAACAGTAATTACTTTTGTTTCAACAATAGCATGGTATATTATCAAATCGCAGTTGAGTGATATGCTACCCGGATTAATAAAACAGATTTTGAATACCATGCCGCAATAGGAGAAGAAATGCCGAACTACAATAGAATTTCAACGTATAATGATTTTATTCTATACTGTTTAAGAAAACTTGGAGCACCAGTTATCAACATTGAGGTAGATGATACCCAAATTGCTGATAGAGTGACTGATGCGCTACAATTTTATTTAGAGAATAACTCTGAATCGGTTCAAGAGTTTTGGTGGTTATATACTTGTACAGAAACAGACGTTACTAATGGATATCTAAGCATGCCGTTGGAAGTTATTGATGTTCTTGAACTGATGAAGCCTCGAGGAATTAATTCTACACCAGCATTAGACGGTCTAGATGATCCCGAATATCAGTTCTGGAACGGCTATTGGCAATTTGGAGCTGGTAACGCTAATCTTGTATATTATGAAATCACTATGCAGTATATTTCGGCTGTTAGATCTGTTTTACAAACTGAAGTTCCATTTGCATACCGGAATCGTGAACGGAAGATCTTTCCTTACAAAACAATTACACCTGGCAATGTTGTTGGAATTCATGGATATAAAATGATTGATCCTGAAACAGAATCTTCTATCTGGGACTCCGCGTTCTTGAAGGAATATTGTACAGCTCTAATTGGGCAGCAATGGGGACAGAACATTTCTAAGTTCGGCAATATTCCATCAGTCGGTGGAATTACATTGAATGGTGATGCAATCCTTTCAAAGTATACGTCTGAAAAAGAACGGTTAGAAGAGAAACATAAAAAAGAAAATGAATATCCTCCACAGATGTTCTGGGGTTAATCATGGCACTCAATCCATACTTTTTAAATTCGAGAGCTGGTTTAAATCCATATCTAAGTATCAATGGTGAGAACTATGATAATACTAATGAACAGAATGTGATGAAGTCTTTACAGAAAGAACATATTCAGATGTTTGGTGTTTCTACTACTTATATTGTTAGAACAAACAATACAGTAGATGAAGTCTTTGGTGAGACAATTGGAACAACATTCTCTCATACGTTTCCGATTGAAATGTATCCATCTGATACTTCTCTAATGCAGGGCCATGATTCTATTGCTCAGTTTGGATACAATATGGCTGATACAATTGTCCTTCATGTTTCGTTTGAACGAATCGTAGAAGAGTTTGCAAAACTTGGAGTTGAAGGTAGAAAATATCCAATTCCTGGGGATCTAATTGCTTTCAGTATTCCAGGTAATATTTTAGAAATCAAATATGTAGAAGACAAACTACCGAGCTTTGCATTGGGAGCATACAGTCTTTATGCTCTTACTTGTCAAGTTTACGATCAGGGAACAGAAGTGTTTGATACAGGTGTTGAAAATATTGATATCATTAATAACTACCATGATACTTTGGATATGCCGTTTATGGACAATACTGATATCATCGACGAAGCAAATGAATCAGTTATAAAAGAACCTAACCTCTGGGAAAACAGTTTGACAAAGGATTTTACTAATGGCTAATATACTAATTCCAAAAGATGCTTATGCGTCCAGTATCAGAAATATCGCAATCATATTTGGATCTTTATTTCAAGATCTGACTATACGTCTATATGATAAGACTGGTAATATTGCTGCTTCTCGTAGAAAGGTTCCGTTGGCGTGGTCTGCAAAACAGCAATATGCCTTATGGATCGAACAGACTATGAGACTTCCAGACGGATCTATCGAAGTCGGTCGATTGCTTCCAAGATTGTCATTTGAATTAAACTCGCTTGCAAGATCAGCTGAAGAAAGCACCAACGCTGCTCTATTTCATGTTCAGTCTGGATTGAAAACATCTACAACAGAAGCACGAAAGATTAGAACTCCTGTAGCATATAAGTTTGGATTCACGCTTTCTGCATGGTGTAAAGGTATGGATGATTCTCTACAGATTCTCAATCAGATCTTGCCTGTATTCAATCCAGAAGTATCAATCAAAATGAAAGAATCTGTTTTATTGAATATTGTCAATGATGTACGAATAGTCTTGAATGGTATTACAAAAAATGATTCTTATGCTGATGGATTTGATTCAAACAGAATGATAGAATGGTCTATGGATTTTGACGTCCATGCTAATATTGTTCCAACAGATCAAGAAGCACAGATTATCAATAAGACCATTGTAAATATAAATGATACTATACCATCATTAATGGAAAAGTATGTATCTGAAGGAATTGATCCAGAGTTCATGAATCCTGAATTAATTGAAGACCGTACATATACCATTGGTGATACAATTCCAGAGGAAGATAAAATTCCCGGAGATGAATAATGAGTACTAAGAAACAAATGAACGATCTCTTCGGAGCTCAACCTGCTATAAATTTACCAGCAACTTCTGAATATGAACTTGCTGGGGACGCGTTAGACGATGATCTAGACGATGATTATCCTAGGGCTCTTGTAATGCCTTCTAATGAGGCAAAACCGATTACAATATCAAATATCAACTCGGATGTAGATTACGCTAGAAGGACAATAGAGCATCTTCTAAATAGGTCTCAGCAATTAGTTGAGATTGCTATGACAAACGCCAATGATGGAAATGCCCGAGACTCAGAAGTAGCAGCAAAAGCTATCGATACTGCAATATCAGCAGCTGAACGTCTAGTAGATCTTCATCAAAGAATCAAAGACTTGAATGGATCTCCTCAAATAGATCAGCCAAATTGTGGAACCGGAAACACTTTTGTAAATAACAATATACATCTCACAACTGCAGAGCTTCTGAAATTGATGCTCGCAGAAAAGGAAGAAAAAGTTGTCTCAAATTAATTTAACATATGCTTTCTGTACTTGTAAGATCTGTGGTGAATCAATGCACATCTCTAAATTACAACAACATCTAATAGAAAAACACCAAATGTACTATTCCAATTATGTTGGAACGGTAAATACTGAAGAACTGGATACACCTGAAGAATGTCAAACAAAACCAAAGCGCTCAAAAAAGAAATAAAGAAAGAAGAGAATCTTGTAAAAAAGATTCTCGAAACTCTTTCTAACGGAGATGTGCGAGCATATCGTGGAAATCCCCTTCTAAAAAGACAAGGCGAAGTAATTGAGTTTACCGCTGCGCATGTCAAAGAATATAAGAGATGCGCTAAAGATCCTGTATATTTTGCTGAGAGATATATCAAGATCGTTCATGTAGATAGAGGTCTTATTCCAATTCGTCTGTATGACTATCAGAAAAAACTGATAAAGTTATGTCACGATGAACGCTTTGTAATTTGTCTTTCTAGTCGTCAGTCGGGTAAAAGCGTATCCACAATCTGTTTTCTATTATGGTATTTGCTTTTTAATCCAAGTAAATCTGTTGCATTGTTGGCTAATAAAGGAGCAACGGCTCGAATGCTGCTTGCTAGAATTCAGTTAGCATATTATAATCTACCAAAATGGCTTCAGCAGGGTATTGTAGATTGGAACAAAGGTTCTTTTTCATTAGAGAACGGATCACGTATTGTTGCTGCTTCTACAAGTTCTGATTCTATTCGTGGTGATAGCTTTGGTACAATTATACTAGACGAAATGGCGTTCATTCCAAAGAACACATATGACGCGTTTTATAAATCTGTATATCCTACTATTTCATCTGGTACTGAGACTAAATTTATTGCTGTATCTACTCCGAATGGAATGAACCATTTCTATGATGCATGGATGAAGGCTGTTGAAAAGAAATCACGATTTGTTCCAATCGAAGTCAATTGGTGGGATGTTCCTGGTAGAGATGAAGCTTGGAAAGAAGAACAGCTTGCAAACATGTCTGAAGAAGACTTTTCCCAGGAATATGGGAATTCTTTCGTGGGTAGTTGCCACACTCTTCTCCGCCCAGACACTCTATCTAGAATAGACCGAGATTGTTTGAAACCTATTCAGATGAGTAAACAGACTGCGATCTTTAAAGAACCTCTATGGGGACATAAGTATATTGCTACAGTAGATTGTGCTGATACTGGAGATGATGCTTCTACTATTTCTATTATAGACATTACAAACTATCCATATGAACAAGTAGCTCGGTTCAAAGATAATAAAATATCTCATCTATCATTTCCACAGATCATTGTAAACTTTGCAACCAAATACAATATGGCTGATGTTCTTGTAGAATCGAATGACGTTGGAAAAGTAATCCTTCATATTCTGAACTATGATATTGGATATGAGAATATTGTTTCTACAAAGATTGGAACTAGGATTGGTCTTGGACAGAGAACAACATCCAAAACAAAACCGATTGGATGCGCACGTCTGAAAGATATGCTAGAGTCTGGAAAGATGATTATCAGAGATGCTGATACGTCTACCGAATTGAAACATTTCGTTTTAGACGGACACTCGTATGCTGCTGAAGAAGGCTATCATGATGATCTTGTTATGGGTCTAGTGAATCTTGCTTACTATGCAAATACAAGTTCTTTTAGATACCATCATGATAGTAACTTTACTGACGAATATCGAAAAGAATATGAGGAGAGCATCATGGAAATGTTGACTCCCCTCCCTATGTTCTCTGTTGACAATGAAGTAGACGAAGAAGATCTTTCATTTCTTCGTGAACTTCGAAGTTAAATTCTATTAGCACAAACAGTCATTTTAATATTGTCTGTTGGAGTAACCTGGACAGACTTTGCTTCAATTTCAATAGAATAAGGTAATCTGGTTGTGACTGTTAAATCTACAGTTTCATAGATCCGATAACCGCCGCCAGCATCAATTTCAATATTTACAGAACCAGTCGTTCCAGTAAAATCAAATTGATATCTATTATTGAAAGGAGCAAGACCAAATTCAAATGGTACATTTGCTGCTAGATCATATTCATCATACATTCTCATTTCTTATTTCTCCTTATGTCCAAAGCCTAGTTTGTTCTTCACCAGCAAGTCTAAGAGCATGTTTCAATTGTTCTTTAGTTGCTTGAATCTGTGTATTATCAGCAAGAACCCATAAAGTAGTTTCATCGTCTTCCATAGC
>Ga0265295_1000152_pt1 | contig 141351 bp, 119 predicted proteins | sample Munlansysbiofilm_FD_192503 | JGI IMG/M metagenome (GOLD analysis project Ga0265295, IMG submission 192503) | Leachate microbial communities from a municipal landfill in Southern Ontario, Canada - Methane capture system biofilm | ecosystem: Engineered > Solid waste > Landfill > Unclassified ... | reverse complement strand
CACCACATAACAAGGCTAAACCATGCAATGGAGATGATAAATGAGGTTTTTGGAGTATTTTCAGTAGGGGGCACTAAGATTCAGCACCCTAAGTATGAAACGTTACAGATAAAGGATTATAGGATTCAGTGTCAACAGAGTTTATGAGGTAAAAAAGACCCGTTTCCGTATTTCTGTGAATTGCAGTGCTGTTGATACGTCATGCATCATTCTTGTTCCACTAGTATGTAGTATGTGCTTCTTCCTTGTCCTTGTTGACTCAGAAGGCCCTTTTGCACGAGATCCTTCAAATCCCTGCCTGCAGTGTCTTGTGATACTTTGCAGATTTTCGCCCACTTTGAGGAAGTGAGGTTTCCTTTGAAATCATCAAGGAGCATGGTCAGCACCTTTCTTTGATCATCTCCCAGTGTATGCTGTGCGGCTTTCTGCCAAAAATGTGATTTTCTCAGGACTCCATTGACAACTGCTTCAGACGCAACTATCGCTTTTGCGAGGCAGTTGAGGAACCAGAGCAACCATGCAGTGATGTCGGTGGAACCTTTTTGTGTTTTTTCAAGGATGTGGTAATACTCTTCCTTTTGCTTTTGGATTTGTGCTGACATGCTGTAGAACCGCCTTGATGTTCCATCTGCACGGGATAACAACATATCTGCAATAGCTCGTGTAATACGTCCATTTCCATCATCAAAGGGGTGTAGCGTAACAAACCACAGATGGGCTACTGCAGTCTTGATGAAAGGATGTTCTTCGGAAGGTTTGTTCACCCATGCTAGAAACTCAGCGAGTTCCGCTGGTAATGAAGAAGCTGGAGGTGCTTGGAAATGCACCACCTCCGATGGTCCTGAGCTTCGCGATACTACTTGCATCGGACCCTTTTCATCGGTTCGTATACTCCCAACGTTGATCCTATGCATACCACTGAACCCTGTGGGAAAGAGTGCTCCATGCCAGCGGTAGAGACGGTCGAGGGTGAGAGGGTCTTGGCAGTTATCCAAGGCATCAAACATCATTTCAACCATGCCATCCACATGATGGTCGTTTGGGAAGGGGTGGGAATAGGGGATAGCTAGGTGACGTGAAACAGAGGATCGGACCTGCTCATACTCGAGATGTTCGCCTTCTATCGCACTTGAGGTTATGATATTTTGGGTCACTACATGCCATATTGATTCTTGTTGCAGATCGAAACCAAGGCTTTTCATCTGTCCAAGGATCTGTCCTTGAAGAAACGCCACCTCTGCAAGGGGTTCCAGCAAGGCTTCTTTTCTCCAGGTAACATGGGGCCATTCTGCTTGTTCATAGATATACACAGTATAACCTCCGCGTATTATGCGTAGATTATACTGTGTTTACTCCGCAAAAACAACTGTATAGGGTGTTATTAAGAAATTAAGACCGTAGCCTGAGCTATGATGGCATCCCTGCTTTCTACCTCGTTGAGCATCCCTTCGGCAGTCTTTGCCTTTACGGAGATTTGCTCTACTGATAGGTCCATCACCTTTGCCAAGTTCTCCCGTATCGCATCAATATGCTCTCTAAGCTTTGGCCTATGCAAGATGATGGTGGTATCGAGGTTGGTAATGGAGTAGGGCTGTTGTTCATGCTCTATAATCTGCTTGAGGAGCACTTGGCTGTCAACATTCTTATAAGCTGGGTTAGTATCAGGAAAGTGGGATCCGATGTCCCCTTTGGCCAGGGCGCCTAGGATGGCATCGATGAGCACATCCCCATCGCTATGGCCAGATTCGCCTTTGTCGTGGGGGATGTGGATACCCCCGATCATCAGGGGCCTCCCTGGTACCAGAGCGTGGATATCCCAACCACTTCCAATTCTCATGGAGTTGCCTGTCCCAGCTCTGCTTTTTCGGCTTGGACTTGGCTTATCACCTGTTCAAGCGCCATTGTAGCATTCGCCTTCCTCTTTCCCTCTCCCCCTCACAGATGCCTACGATCATGCCGAACTCTGTGAACACCTCTGTGTCATCGACAAACCGCTTCTCGTGTGTCCTGGCACTCTGGTGGCGTTATTGTCTCTTACCAGTTACAAAAGAAGCCAATGTACATCCTTTGTAGGATTGTTTGGTACTTTACCTTATATCCAACACTGCTCCTGTACCAGCTTAAAAAGTATCAGGAAGATGTTCATTGGGTTTCTTTGCCCAAGAGACCAGTTATTAGATGGGTATTTTTGGTAATGGCGAATAGAATGGTTCAAAATAGCTGGTGAGGAAGAGGTTATTGGCATCATTTTATTGTAGATTACCTTAGGCTGTGATAGATTCAACCTACTATGAAAAACCACTATTCAGTTATTATTATTGGTGCCGGTATAATAGGCAGTGCACTAGCATACCAGCTTTCTCACTATGAGAAGTCAATTCTTGTTCTGGAAAAAGCAGAAGATGTTTCCTGTGGAGCAACTAAGGCGAACAGTGGCATTATCCACGGCGGGTATACTGCAAAGCATAATACTTTAAAAGGCTTATACTCCATACGGGGCAACAGGATGTACCATTCCCTTTCTGAAAAACTGGGATTTCCCTTTCAGAGGATTGGATCATTAGTACTTGGGTTTAATGAAAGTGATGATAAAGAGATTCACTATCTTTTGGAAAATGGAAAAGCAAATGGAGTAACTGGGCTTAGAATTCTTACTTCCCAGCAGGTAAGGAATAAAGAACCTTTAGTCAATGAACAAGTAACAGGAGCTCTTTACTGTGATGAAACTGGAATAGCAAGCCCCTATGAGGCTGCTATTGCCTTTGCTGAAACTACCGCTTCTCATGGAGTTACAATACAATGCAACAGTGAAGTTATAGGTATCGAAAAAGAAGGGGACTCCCTGAAAGTGTCCACAGTAGATGCAGTATATTACACTCAGGCTGTGGTGAATGCGGCAGGTCTTTACAGTGATGCTGTAGCATCGATGATTGGTGAGAAAACTTTTACCATTATCCCCAAAAGGGGTGAATACCTCGTACTCAAAAGAGGAGCAGGTACCGATTTTAATACCGTGATTTTCCAAACGCCTACAGAAAAGGGTAAAGGGGTGCTCATTTCCCCCACAACTTGGAACAACTTGCTTATAGGACCCAATGCTCAAGAGACTCAAGACAGAGAAGATGTGGGAAATAGTTTTGACGTGCTGAAATCGATTTATGAACAGGCAAAGATAAGTGTTCCAAGTCTGAATCTTTCATCTGTTATCAGATATTTTACAGGAATCAGGGCAACCCCTGATAGCAAGGATTTTGTCATAGGCCGAACACAGACACCCGGTTTTTATCAGGCGGCAGGGATTGATTCCCCAGGATTTACCAGTGCCCCGGCAATTGCAGAAGATATCTGCACCATGCTCATAGAAGATGGAATTATTTCAGGGAACAAGAGGATAACAGACTTCAGGAGATCCCCGATACTAATGCCAAGAGATCTACAGCCTTTTTCACAGATACAAGAACATATCACTCTCCCTGAAGGCGATCCTGAACGGATTGTGTGCAGGTGCGAACAGGTGCGTGAAAAGACAATTGAAGATGCATTATCCCGATCCATAGCAATTGATTCAATTGATGCTGTGAAACGAAGAGCAAGGGCAGGCATGGGGGCGTGCCAAGGGAAATTCTGCCGCCCTAGAGTGCAGCAATATATTCAAAAAGAACTTAAAACAGGTGAAAAAGTGCTTATGCCAAAGCAGAAAGATGAACAACTTCTTGCTAAATTGAGAAAACTGTAACAATATCAGTGAATATTTGCCCATGTACCACGTATAGAGGATTAGCTCGAGTCTTCGCACCGCAGGAAAAATAAGAATCAAACTCTGATTTTTCTTCTTCAGTTGGGATTGCTACGGTTTCATTAAGATCATCTTACGATAACCCAAAGGTGGGCCACAGCTGTTTTGATGAAAGGGTGTTCTTTAGAAGGTTCGTTTATCCATTCAAGAAAGTCAGTGAGTTGTCTTGGTAAGGTAGATGACACAGGTGCTTGGAAATGCACCACCTCCGATGGTTCTGCGCTTCGCGACACTACGTGCATCGGACCCTTTTCATCGTTTCGTATACTCCCAACGTTGATCCTATGCATGCCACTGAACCCTGTGAAGAAGAGTGCACCATGCCAGCGGTAGAGACGGTCGAGAGTAAGAGGCTCTTGGCAGTTATCCAAGGCATCAAACATCATCTCAACCATGCAATCCACATGATGGTCGTTTGGGAAGGGGTGGGTATAGGGGATGGCTAGGTGACGTGAAACAGAGGATCTAACCTGCTCATACTCGAGATGTTCACCTTCTATCGTACTTGAGGTTATGATGTTTTGGGTCACTACATGCCATATTGCTTCTTGTTGCAGGTCGAAGCCAAGGTTTTTTATCTGTCCGAGGATTTTCCCCTGAAGAAACGCCACTTTTGCAAGTGGTTGCAGCAAGAGTTCTTTTCTCCAGGTAACATGGGGCCAATTTGCTTGTTCATAGATAAACATGATACACTCTCCGCACAATATGCGTAGAATATACTGCGTTTACTCCGCTAAAACAGCTGTATAGGGGGTTATTAAGAAATCAGCACCGTAGCCTGAGCTATGATGGCATCCCCACTTTCTACTTCATTGAGCATACAAAAGAGAATCAAGCACAAGAGATTCTTTGCCTTTTATGAGTTGGTTTTGTCTGGTATGAAAGATACAGCTACACTCTGTTTTAGCTTTATATGTTTTCTTTAGGGTGCAGAAAGGATTGTAAATCTTTTGTTCAGTTCTGTTATCCTTTCTAATAATTGTGTAAAGGTTAATGACTTCCCATAAATCATGTTCTCACGCATTATCTGGTAATCACGTTCCCATGCAGCGAGAACAGATACAGGAGGAATGAAATCTATGAATTGAGGAAATAGTGAATCGTAATCGAATCCCTTCAGTCCTATAAATCGTCTACGATGTTCAATTATGTCTCTATACATGGAAAGATTTTGTAAAGCTCTGAATCCAATATCTGTATCCATCATTCTTTCTAAATCATATATATGTCTGCTCATCCTATCATTCCTTATTGTATGGGCAGGTGAGTGGAATTCTTCATGGAGAAGAAATGCTTTTTCGAGAAATGTTCGACTTGCGTCTGTGGTAGGTATTTCAATTGGAACATCTGCAAACTCTTCAGAAGAAAACATTTCCCCAATAAATGATTGGATGGGTAAATTCTTACATAGAGCTGTTATGCTTCGAGCTCCTGCTTCAATTAATACTCTGTTTGGGGTATATGCATTAGTTTTGGAATATACTGATCTATATTCAACATGGATTTTCTCAGGATCGACTGTAGAAACTGAGGTAGGGTAGACTATAACTTTGAAGTCTTGATCAGAAACGCCGAGTGTAAGTAAGGCCTGTCTTACAGCTTTGGATAAATCATTTCTCACAAAACTACAGGAAGCTCTCCGTAACTTGTCATGTATTTGTGTTTTTGTGAGTATACCCCCATACCCAAGAAATTGTCGATCTAAAGCTATGTCTATATCCTCACTAAAACGTTCAATGACATGCCAGCTTTTACTTAAGGAAGTACCACCTTTGAACACCATATGTGTGGTTTATTCAGTTGAGAATAATGCATGTAATACAATCGTTACCCACCAGTCCTTTTCGACAGCTACAGCCGGTATATGCTTTTGACGTTCAATATCACCGTACAATGTCCTTTGGTCAGAATCTGAGAAATTGCTTACTAGCATAGTACATCCTCTTATGGTAATACTTGTAAGAGTTCCTTCTGTATCCACTCTGGAGCAAGTTGGAGATCTTCTTTAGTATCTGCCATAGTACTAGAGGCTAATATGTTGGCTAATTGCTTCCTGATAGTATCATCTATGGCTGTGCTTCCGATTTCTTGTAAAGCTGCTACAACCATTCTTATAGTGCTGTTTTTATAGGAAAGGTTTTTTGCTGTAGTACGCTTAAAGACTATCTCCCTTCCATCCTCAAGGGTAATTTTCCTTGGAGATCCATCGGTTAAGAATACTGATCGCACAGGACCCTGGGTAGACAATCCTAGTTTATGCACAGCATATGCACCGGAATGAGTGATTCTAGCTTTTTCCTTATTTGCAAGAGCCAGCGCAATTTCTTCCATAGAGGGATATTCAAAAGTTTTGATAAGATTGCTGTACTTGGGTTTCAGATAGATACCAGGTCCCAAGCGAATGATGCTAGCCCCATTCACTAGACGTGAGAGAACCACACGAACTGCTTGGCGATTATGGATAAGGAAATCATCAGCGAAAAAAATGGTTCCCTGTTTCATTTTTTCGATCGAATCTCGAATTTTATCTGCGTATGATTTCATGTTTTAGTCTTCCTTATGATATGATTTTATCATAAAATAATATCAAGTCAAGGTAGATCCTACCTAGCAAAAACTGCTTTATGCATAGTTTGGTGTTGAAGTAACGAAGATATAGAATTCTTTCCACCAACTAATAGGTGGAATCTTTTGATCGGGGTATGATTATCAATGAGAAGGAATAGTACAGGGACTTTTTCCTGTAGTTTCCCAAGTACAAAGAACCCCTTGTGTTTTATGGTTCTTGAAGATTCTCGTACTGGTATAGGGAAATCAGCACCGTAGCCTGGGCTATGATGGCATCACCGGTTCCCACCTCGTTGAGCATCCCTTCGGCAGTCTTTGCCTTTACGGAGATTTGATCTACTGATAGGTTCATCACTCTTGCTAGATTCTCTCGTATCGAATCAATATGCTCTCTCAGTTTTGGTCTCTGCAAGATGATGGTGGTATCGAGGTTGGTAATGGAATAGGGCTGTAGTTCATGCTCCATAATCTGCTTTAGGAGCACTTGGCTGTCGGCATTCTTGTAGGTAGGGTCACTGTCAGGAAAGTGGGAACCTATGTCCCCTTTGGCCAAGGCTCCTAGGATTGCATCTATGATGGCATGGATAAGCACATCCCCATCGCTATGGCCTGCCTCTCCCCTGTCGTGGGGGATGTGGATCCCCCCGATCATCAGGGGTCTTCCTGGTACCAGAGCGTGGATATCCCAACCACTTCCAATTCTCATGGAGTTGCCTGTCCCTGCTTTGCTTTTTCGGCTTGCACTTGGCTTATCGCCTGTTCAAGCGCCATTGCAGCATTCGCCTTCCTCTTTCCCTCTTCGAGGTTCTTCAGGTATTCGTCCATCTGCTCTTCTGCATTGGGGATGTCTTCCAGGAAGGTAATCTTGCGATTGCCCCTTTCGCCTTCACAAATACCTACAGTCATACCAAAGTCAGTGAACACCTCTGTGTCGTCCACATACTTCTTCTCATTAGCTTTGGCACTCTGGTGTGCTGTGAGGATCTCTGGATAGTGGAATATCTGGGGAGTCTGGACGCTTGCGGTCTCAGTTCGTTCTATATGGCTGATGATGATCCCATTGGCATCGATGCCCTTCAGGGCGTCGGTAGGGCTTAGGGCGGGGACCGCCCCTCCAAAGACCGTGGCGGTTGCCAGGGTGCGGATGATCAGGTCGGTCGTAACAAAACAGCGGGCCCCATCATGGATGGCCACATAGCTGATGGGAAGCGACAAGCTTCCAAGCATCTTCAATGCGTTGTGGACCGACTCCTGCCTATCCTTACCGCCCTCTACCAGGATGACAGGGATGATGTTCTGGTCAAATATCTCCTCAAGGGCGATGGCGCACTGGTCCGCCATCCCCTTGGGGTGGGTGACCACAATTGCGCACAGGTTGGGAACCTGTAAAAAAGGCTCTACCGCCCGGTAGAGCACTGTATGCCCATCCAGGGTGAGATACTCTTTCTTTACCCCAAGACCCTGCTTGTTGAACCTGTCACTGCTGCCGGCAGCAGTGACTATGACCGCGTGTTCTGGAAAACCCATGCTATTTCTCCAAGCGTGAGAAGACAAGCATCTCTATCTCTTTCTTGTCCTTGTCCAAAGAGTAGGCAGTCTCGTCGATGAGAAGCCTCAAGGCATTGTCATACAACTTGCGCTCCTGGACCGGAAGCTCTTTTATCTTGCTTCGGTGATAGAGAGCCTGGACGACCTTGGCAATCGATGCAATGGATCCCTGCCTGAGCAGGTCCACATTCATCTGGTAGCGTGCCTTCCAGTCAACCGGCATAGGCTCGTACTTGCTTGAGATGGTCTCGATGGCAGCCTCTGCCTCAGCTTTGGGCACAATCGCCCTGATGCCCATCTCATCAGACTTGTCTACTGGAATCATGACAGTCATGTCGGAGATGTCAAGATAAATGACGTAGTAGAGGGTCTCTGCCCCTCTGAACATGCGCTCTTCAACGCGCTTGATGACGCCTACCCCTTGTAGCGGATAAACGACGTGGTCCCCAACTGAAAACTGAACATAATCCTGCAATGAACTCATAGGGCCATTATATCCTATTTTTGCACTTAGAACAAGCAAGCTAATTTTTATTGCAGATGTATGGGCAATAGGCAGAAACACCTACAATAGGGTATAGTTACAACCATGGAACACCTTCAAAGAAGATGTGGTGTGCTGTTGCACCCAACATCACTGCCTTCGGCACATGGAATTGGAAGCTTTGGTGATGAGGCCTTTGCCTTTATAGACCTGCTCAAGAGCGCCAAAGTAACGCTTTGGCAGATTCTTCCGCTCGGTCCGACCGGCTATGGGGACTCCCCCTATGCAGCCCGTTCGACCTTTGCGGGAAACGAACTGCTCATCGACCTGAAAGCCCTCGCCTACGACGGCTACCTAGACCTGGAGGACGTCCTCACCCCTCTTGAATTCCCCTCGGACCGCATTGACTACGGCAAGGTGAGGAGCTTCAAGGAACCCCTGCTTGTAAAGGCTGCCGATGCATTCCTCTCCGATACTGAGGTTGAGGTTGTGACGCGGTACAAGCTTTTCTGTTCGGAGAACAGCTGGTGGCTTGATGACTATGCCCTCTACCAGGTCTTGTGTGGGGTGTATAACGACTCACGCTGGCATACAGTCTGGCCAAAAGCCCTGCGCCTTCGCGAACAAGGGGCCCTGCAAGAGGCCCGCTCTGCCCATATCTTGGAGATTGAGCGCATCAAGGCCCTGCAGTACCTGTTCTTTGAACAGTATGCAAAGCTCAAGGCGTATGCAGCCAAAAACCAGGTCCTGATCATCGGGGACATCCCCATCTTTGTAGCGCCGGACAGCGTCGATGCCTGGGCAAACCGCCATCTGTTCAAAATGGATGGCCAAGGGGTGCAGACCGCTTCCAGCGGTGTCCCCCCCGACGCCTTCTCAGACGAAGGACAGCACTGGGGAAACCCTGTCTATGACTGGAGCGCGCATGAGAAAGATGGCTTTTCCTGGTGGATCAAGCGCATAGAAAAGACCCTTGAGGTGTGTGACATCATCAGGATCGACCATTTCAGGGGCTTTGCAGCATACTGGGAGATTCCCAAGGGGGAGAAGACCGCCATGAACGGCAAATGGGTACCTTCCCCAGGGAAGAAGCTCTTTGCCGCATTGAAAGCGGCCCTCGGGGATGACATCCCCCTCATAGCTGAGGACTTGGGTGTCATAACAGCCGATGTGGAGGAGCTGCGAGACTCAAACAACCTGCCGGGGATGAAGATCCTGCAGTTTGCCTTCGGCCTGAAGAGTGGAAAGCTTGATGCTACCAACGCATACCTTCCCCACAACTGCCAGTACAGCAGCGTCATCTATACAGGGACCCATGACAACAACACCACCCGAGGGTGGTATGAGGCGCTGGACCCTGCAACCAAGGACAAGGTTCGCCGCTACCTTGAAGCCCCTGATGACCAGATAGTCTGGCAGATGATTCGCGTGATGCTGCTTTCGGCATCCAAGGATGCCATCCTGCCCATGCAGGACCTGCTCGACCTGGGCTCGGAGGCACGGATGAACGTGCCCTCCACCGTCGGGATGAGCAACTGGAGCTGGCGCCTGAAAAGCCTCAGTGGGGTTGAAGGGTGGCGCCTTGACCGCCTGCGTGGCCTGATCGAGATATATGGTAGGGAAGGGATCTAAAGCTGATCGATGAGGAAGGAGAGCAACTCGAGCACACCCTCATCATCACACCCTTGTGATGCATCCTGGAGAGCTCCCTTGGCATAGGGGAGGCCCTCCAGTTTCGTTACTATCCTCTCTGGCAGGGATGTGTCCAGTGAATCGGTAAAGAGACGCACCTCTGTTATCTTGGTCTTGTGGACATCCATATGGAGCGAACACTCACCCCAGCTGAACCGGTGGTGCAGGAAGTGGGTGAATTGGGGGGTCTTCTCCAAGATCAGGGCCCTGTCACTGAAAAGCCGATAATCATCCTGAGCCTCCCTGAGCTGCTTGAAGTCGATGGGAGTGACATGGGTCGGCCCATATTTGTCGCAGAACGCCTCAATGAGGGCGTCCTGGACCTCTTTGTTGGTAATGTCGCTTTTGACCTCGCTGAGGTTTCCCACCCGTGAGGCGACACTCTTGACCGCCTTGGAGGCAAGCTTGCTCGAGCTAGGGGTGAGGTAGTTGGCCATGACCGAGAGGTCGCTGGTGATGAGCAGCGTCCCATGATGACAAAACTTAGTTGGCGTGCTCTGGAAGGCGTTGCCTGAGATCTTCTTGCCTTGGCTGAGGATGTCATTGCGCCCGGAAAGTTCAGCTTCTATGCCTAGTTTCTTGAGCCCGGCAAGCACCAGGGCAAAGTTCTCCTCCTTGGAGGAGGTATCCTTCTTTCCTATCAGGGTGAAGCAGAGGTTCCCTCTGTCATGATAGACAGCACCCCCACCGCTCTTTCTGCGCACCAGCTGTACGCCCTGCTCATCCATCCTCTGGAGATTGCATTCGCTGTAGGGGTTTTGAAAACGTCCGATGACTATGCATGGGTCATTCACCCAGAGGTAGAGGATGTGGTCGAGGTCCTCTTTGATCAGGTATGCCTCTCCTGCAAGGTTGGCGGCACAGTCGTGTGATGTTGCAACGTAAATGGCTTTTCTACTCATGTGTCCACTCTATCTTTCATCAAGGCCGTCATGCTATAGTCCGGAGCATGAATATCATCCTTTTTACCCATTTGGATGTGGAAAACAGCCTTCCTCTCCTTGACCCCCGAGCCTTGCACATGCGCAAAATACTAAAACTGGGCGTTGGGGGACAATTCCTTGCCGGAGAGACCAACGGCCCAAAGGGGGTGGCAACCATCCTCTCAATGGACAAGGAGAGCCTCCGTTTCAGCTTCATCTCTGAGGGACTTTCACCGCCTCTCCACCCTGTAACACTGCTGGTTGCGCAGGTTCGCCCCATCTGCATGAGACGGATCCTCAGGGAGGCTGTAAGCCTTGGAGTGGAACAGATTATTCTCACTGGAACAGAGACTGCAGAGAAATCCTATGCCGATGCCAAGCTCTACCAGAGCGGGGAGTATCGCTCCATCCTCCTCGACGGGGCGATGCAAAGCGGGGAGACCGGGGTAAGTGAGGTCGCATTCGCCCTCTCTGTAGCGGATGCCATAGCCCGGGTGGACAGTAGTCCTACCAAAATAGTGTTGGACAACAGGATGGACGCTACCCCGCTCTCCGCCTTGGCTGTCTCCTCCACCCCGGTCGTGCTTGCAATAGGCGGGGAACGTGGCTTCACCGACCGTGAGAGGACACTTTTCCTTGCCTCAGGCTTTGCCCCTGCCTCGCTAGGGGGAAGAATCCTCAGGACAGAGACCGCCTGCTCCGCCGGTATCGCGGTATTGCTAGGAAGGATGGGGTTGCTCTAGGGCCCTTGCGCTTTGCCCTTGTTGTTTGCATAATGGCAGAGAAATCAAATACTAGCGTACTGTTATTGCCACCTATGCATACCTGCTGAACGGTGGATCATATGAGGAGTTTGCCATGGCCCACTGTATCGTCCCTGCTGCTGAAGAGATTCTTGACAAGGAGGTTGCTGTCCTGGACCACGGGTTTGTACGCCTCGTCGACTACCTCGGTAGTGATGAACGCATCGTGCAAAGCGCCCGTGTATCCTATGGCAGTGGCACGAAGACCTACCGCCAGGACAAGGGCCTGATAACCTACCTGCTGCGCAACGACCACACCTCTCCCTTTGAACAGGTAAACTTCACCTTCCACGTGCGCATGCCGATTTTCGTAGCCCGGCAGTGGATCCGTCACCGTACAGGACGTGTCAATGAGATCAGCGGCAGGTACAGCGTCATGACAAACGACTGCTACCTCCCTGATCCTGAGCACATAAACTACCAAAGCGACGATAACAAGCAGGGTCGTATGCCTGAGGCCGTCGAACCCGCCATTGCCCAGGAGGTGCTCGCCTTGCTTGCCGAGGACCAGAGGCGAAGCTATGAGAACTACCAGAAACTGCTTGATATGGGAATTGCAAGGGAACTTGCCAGGATAGACCTTCCCCTCAGCCTCTATACAGAATGGTATTGGCAGATGGATCTGCACAACCTCTTCCACTTCTTGCAGCTGCGCCTGGACGAACACGCCCAGTATGAGATTCGCATCTATGCCCAGACCATCCTTGAGATGGTCCGCAAGGTATGCCCTATCGCTACCGAGGCGTTTGAGGAGCACAAGAGGGGGGCGAAGACCTTCAGTGCAAGTGAGCTCGCCGCCCTGAAGGCTGTGCTTCAGGGCGAGGAGAATCCTCTGAAAGGCAGGGCTAGGGAGCTTTTTGACTCTAAACTCGAGTAGAAACCCTGAGCGCCCTCATTTTCTTTTTGTACTCCTTCTTTGTAAGGGGGGGCGGGGGTAGCATGGGCCTTGCCATCAATAGGGCCGGGTCGTTCAACAGGTCCTGGAACAGCTTGATGGACTTGGTGAAGTAGAAGCCGTCGGTGATCCTCTCATCGACGGTGAATCCCACCTCCATGGTATCGGTATGCGTTTTCACATCCCCCACCGTCTTGCGGACCCTCTTGAGCATCCCCATGGTGATGAACAAGCTGGTGGTCCCCCATTCGAAGAGATGGTGGTGGGGGCTTCCCCCGCCCAGGCCTATGCTGCCCATATTGCTGATGAAGATGGTCGTGTGCAGGCCGTCGGCATCGCTGAGGGCCTTCGGAGCCTTGCCGTGGCGGTCAAGCATACGGATAAAGCTGGCTATCATCCTGATGAAAACCTTGGGGAATTTCAGAAAGAAGAGGATCGCCCTATCGGTGACCGTCTCATTGGAAGGCTCGCGCTGGGCTATGATCGCATCATTGATGATGGCCGACATCTCGTCCAAGGTCATCTCCTGAGAGAAGTAGACCGGCATGCTGTGCTCGGGAGCATCATCGGTATAGTCCTCCTTTACAAAGAAGTTGGCCGACAGGTCATCGCGTTGCCAATACTGGTAGTTTGCCACAAACCTGTTCAGCTCGGGCCTGAGGGTTATGGTTCGCATGATGGCTGCGATGAACAGTTCGAAGATCCTGTAGGAAGAACCGTCAGGGCGCTTGTTCGCCTTGATGAACGCCACAGCATTGGTCATGTCAAGCACCATATTCTGATAGACAAGTGAATCACACCGTTTGGGCATGATGTAGGGAAACATCTGTTTGTAGGTCGGTACTTCGTACACCCTGACCGCATCGTTGCGTCTGCTCATGATTGCTTGCTCCTGCAGTGAAAACTGGCTCCAGTATATCCGTCTGAAACCCCTAAAAACAAGCAAAACCGGGGGGTATCCTCACTATCAGCCGGTTGTGCTATGGAGAGGGAGCTTGTTTGGGAAAAACACTACAACAAAAACCCGGCCTTCATGTTCTGATTTCCGGGTTTTTGCATGAGACATATCACAGCTGTACCAGCCAAAGTAACTACCAGTAGCCTGTTCCAGGTCAGGCCATTGGCTTTGGTTGTTTTTTCATTGCCTTCATCTTCTGCCTGTACTCCCTCTTTGTCAGAGGGGGAGGGGGCACGATTGGCCTTGTCAACAGAAGCGAGGGGTCGTCCAACAGGTCCTGGAACAGCTTGATGGACTTGGTGAAGTAAAAGCCGTCGGTGATCCTCTCATCGACGGTGAAGCCCACCTCCATGGTATCGATATGGGTCTTCACCCCATCGAGTGTCTTGCGCACCCTCCTGAGTATGCCCATTGTGGCAAACAGGCTTGTCGTGCCCCACTCATAGACATGGTGGTGGGGGCTTCCCCCGCCCAGGCCTATGCTGCCCATGTTGCTGATGAAGATGGTGGTGTGCAGGCCATCGGCATCCCTGAGGGCCTTTGGCGCCTTCCCATGGCGGTCAAGCAACCCTGCAAAGCCGATGATCAGCTTGATGATCGGCTTGGGGAACTTCATGAAGAAGAGGATTGCCTTGTCGGTGAAATTCTCATTGGCAGGTTTGCGCTGTGCTATGATCGCTTCGTCGATGATGGCCGACATCTCCGGGAGGGTCATCTCGGGGGAGAAGTACAAGGGCATGCTGTGCTCGGGTGCATCGTCGGTGTAGTCCTCCTTCACAATGAAGTTGACCGACAGCTCCTGACGTTGCCAGTACTGGTAGTTTGCCACAAACCTGTTCAGCTCTGGCCTGAGGGTGATGGTCCTCATCAGGGCTGCGATGAACAGTTCGAAGATCCTGTAGTTGGAGCCATCGGCGCGTTTGTTCTTCTTGATGAAGGCAACTGCATTGGTCAGGTCCAGCACCATATTCTGATAGACAAGGGAATCACACCTCCTGGGCATGATGTAAGGGAAAATCTGTTTGTAGGTCGGTACTTCGTACACCCTGACCGCATCGTTTCGTTTGCTCATGTATGCTCCTGCAACGGTATGGCTAGCAGTGTAGCCTACTCAATTACAGGAAAACAAGAGCTCATTGGCATGCTTTCCTTAGACAGATGCTCCTTCTTGGCTACCAGTGCAACTCTCTTCTGATAGGACTCTTTCATCGCCGCTTCAAAGCTCCTGTCATCGGGATATCCATAGCCGAAGGTCGGCTCCCAAAGGGAGGGGTCCTCCATGCAGAGGTAGAAGAACGGGCCCTCCTCCCGCCACTCCTTTGGAAAGCAGGAGTAGGCGTGGGAGAACATCTCCTGCTTGGTGGCCAGGGGGTAGGAGTACTTGCCGGCGGCCCCGGTAAGCTCCATATCCAGTATGCGGCTCTCTCGTCCCTCTCCCCTGAGGGTGCGCAGCACAGCCTTGGTGAAGGTCAGAGTCCCCAGGGAGAACATGACCAGCTCATCGCTGGCGAAGGTGTCTACCACAGTGTCTATCACACTGGCATATTCTTCTTGCCAACCCTTGAACCAGACCATCGGATGGAGATGGAAGCCTACAGGGATACCCTTGTCAGCAGCCTTCCTAGCTGCAGCTATCCTCTGCTCGAGCGTCGCGCTGAGGTGCTCCTCCTTCTCTATGATGGTGGGGGCGTTGAGCGACCAGGTGGCCACTATGTTCGGCGGCATTTCCATCGCGATCCAGTCTGTGCGGTGGCTCTTTGTCTTGAGCTCTATGATGGTCTTGGGATAGCGCCGGGCCAGGGTGGCGAGGGCATCAAGGGTGCCGAAGTCGTTTCCCCATAGGAGCGAGTCGCTGCTCTGTCCGGTTCCTATATGCCAGAAGTCCTCTTCTAGTGTGATCTGTTCCAAGCGCTCCTGCAGGTTCCCCACCACCTCGATGGCCCCCTTGTTGTAGAAGGACTGTATCGAGCAGTAGGAGCACCCGAAGGCGCACTGCTGTACTGCATCAAGGGTCCTGAGGTTGCAGCAGCGGGTCTTCTCCCCCTCGACAGGGCAGGGGCACCTGCCCAAGATCTTCTCGGTATGGACGATGACGCTCTGGATTTTCTCAGGCAGCTGTTCGCTTGGAAAGAAGTCGGTATAGTCTGTGGGGCGCCTGCGCTCCTCATTGACGAGCTTGAGCAGCGCTCCAACCAGGGCTTTTGTCCTTTTTCGACCCTCCAGGGTGCTGACCTGTTGTTCGTCAAACCAGCGCTCTATGGGGCCCATCTTCCACTGCCGGAGGTCCGAGGCTGTCTCTATGATCTGCCGCTGCTCCTGGAAGCTGAAGCAGTACTGTGCATGGAGGTCCATAAGGTATGTTTGTTCACTCTGGGGCAAGGTGGTGAAAAGAGGGTGTTCCATACCCCCCATTGTACCGGCTTCCGATTGCCTAAACAAGTTCCAATGATTATCCTAGGGGTATCATGAGCGATGAGAAAAAACCCTACAGCAACCTCTCCGAGATAGAGAGCTTCGGTACCAGCGTAGCAGAATCCCTGCCCCCCAGCGAACAGGCAAGGGAGCTTCCCCATGCCAGCGGGGTCTATCTGATGAAGGACAAGGGCGGCACCATCATCTATGTCGGCAAGGCAAAGGACCTCAAGAAGCGCGTGGTCAGCTACTTCCTTGCAAACCGCAGCGCCAAGACTGCCGCCCTGGTCCAGAAAATCACCCAGATCGAGTACATCATAACCGGCAACGAGTTTGAGGCCTTGGTGCTGGAGAACAACCTCATCAAGAAATACTCTCCGCACTACAACATCTCCCTCAAAGACGGCAAGAGCTATCAGATGATACGCATCACGAACGAACCCTTCCCCAAGGTCTTCAAGACCCGCAGGATCATCAATGACGGCTCACGATACTTCGGGCCCTTCCCTGATGGGGGAAAGCTTGACCTCTACCTGAGCCTCATCGAGAAGCTCTTCCCCCTGCGCAGGTGCGGCATCCCGCTTCGAAGGCGCGACAAGCCCTGCCTCTACTACCACATCGGCCTGTGCAGCGGCCCGTGTGCCGGCTTGGTCTCCCAGGAGGAGTATGCCCTTTCTGTACAGGCGGTGGTCGACCTGCTGGAAGGTAAGACCGACGCCCTGCTGAAAAGACTCACCTCCGAGATGAATATGGCAAGCAAGGCCCTCAACTTTGAGGAGGCGGCCATCAAGCGCGACCAGATAGATGCCATCACCACAACCGGAAGCGAACAGCAGGTGCAGGATCTGGCTATGGAGAGCCGTGACTATGCGGCCATTGAGATGCGCGGGCCGCTTTGCACCATCTCCCTGATGCAGATGCGCGACGGGCGCCTCATCGGTCGGGCCCTCTACCGGGCGGAGACCTTGGGCGAGGAGACCGACACGCTGCTCAACTTCCTGGTGCAGTACTATGCCGACGGCATGAAACTGCCCCAGTTCCTCTACGTCTCCCATGAGATCGACATCGCCCTGATACGGCAGTATTTCTCTGAATTGCTTGGAGGGCGCCTTGAGGTGAGCCTGCCTATCGAGGGCAAGCACTACAGGGTCCTGAGGATGGCAAGGGAGAATGCCTCCAGGGATGTGGAGAAAAGGCTGAAGAGCAAGGACAATACCCAGGCTCTGGTCGAATTGGCCCGGGTGCTCGGGCTTTCTGCACCCCCATCGCTCATTGAGGGCTTTGACATCGCCCAGCTATCGGGGAAGTACACCGTGGCCTCGCTTATCTCCTTTCGCGAGGGAAATCCGGACAAGCCCAACTACCGCAGATACAACATCAAGAGCTTGCATGGCAAGGTGGATGACTATGAGGCTATGCGCGAAGCGGCTGCCAGACGCTACACAAAGATTCTCAATGAGAAGCTTGAGCGTCCAGGTCTTCTGGTCATCGATGGGGGCAAAGGGCAGGTCAATGCCGTGAGAGAGGTCCTGGATGACCTGGGGATGTTTGACATCCCCATCATCGGCATAGCCGAGAGGCTGGAGGCCATCATCTTCGATGACGATAGGCCTCAGCTGTTGCTCCCTGAAGATAGCGCAGCCCTGCGCCTGGTCATAGCGGTGCGCGACGAGTGTCACCGCTTTGCAACCAGTGCCAACCAGGCGGCTCGAAGCCGAGACGCTTCGTTCCAACTGCTGCAGTCGGTGGAGGGGATTGGGAAAAAAAGAAGTATGGACCTTATGAAGACCTTTGGAAGTCTGGAGGTGATGCTCGGCAAAAAGCCGGAGGAGCTTGCAAAGGAGGGAGGGATCCCCCTGCCTGTTGCCCAGCGGCTGCTGAAGCAGCTCAATCTCTAGAGCGTGGCAAACCCTACACTGGAGAGGGGCCTCCCCTTGCAGGAGACGATGCGGTAGAGCATCCTCTCCAATACGATGGAGAGCATCTCCGATCCTGCTTCCTTGGTCGCAAGGTCGGCTTCTGCCAAGGCTGTGATGATGGAGCGGCACTCCTCTCTGGAGTAGGCCTCCCGCCCCTGGTGGTAGACGCCCTTGTCGCGGGGACTGCGCACCGGCACGCCCTTTCCCAGGACCTTGGCACCGGAGAAAGCTTCAAACTCGCTGGAGCCTTCCTGTATCTGCTCCTGTATGGAGAGCAAGCGCCTGAACTGCCACAACAGCCCTGATACCAGCAAGATGCCACTGGAGCTGTCCCCACTGCCCAGGATTGCATGCAGCGATGAGATGCTCATCTTGAGGTCTCCTTTCGCTATGTAGGGAAAGAGGGTGAATGCATCCTCCTGCCTGCTGTGATGGATGTAGGTCTGGATGTCATCTTCGGTAATGGGCCTGCCCTCATCGCCAGTTTTCCAAAAGAGGGTCAGCTGGCTGCAGATGGTGCGCAGCTCCTGGGTGTTGTTCTCCACCATCGACAGCAGGAGGTCTATCGCATCGGATTCGATGGTAAGGCCGTACTTCTTGAAGAAGTCACGCACCCATCCGAACTTCTGATTATCGAAGAGCTCGTAGAAGATCTTGGTGTTCTCTTTGGGGACTGCCTTCAGCAGCTTGGCCGAAAGGCGGGTTTCGCTTGAGATGATGACCAGCGTCGCCGTGTCGCTGGGGTGGGCGAGATACTCCACCAGGGAGTCGACCATGGAGGCGTTGAGCCCCTCTGCCTGGCTGAGGATGACCAGGCGGTGTTCGGCAAAGAGGGAGTTGTTGTTCAGGGCTACAAAGATCTCACCCTTCTCTGTTTCGAAGGGGTAGAAGCGGTGCATCTCAAGATCGCCGCCTTGCTTTTGCTTCAGGGAGTCCCTGATCTGTTTGAGCAACAGCTCTTTCTCTCCGGTTTCCGGGCCGAGCAGGAGGTGGGCGGAGGCACTCATGCATAGTTCCTTATCAGGAGGTGCAGCTTGCCATGGATCCTGCACGAGCGTGTGATGATGGGTCCCATAGCTGAGTTGGCAGGGCGCAGTTCAATGTTCCCATTGGAAGGGTAGTACCCCTTCAGCGTAATGCCGGGCTCTTCCTCCCCGACAGAGGCTGCTATGATATCCCCTGTATTGGCTGTCTCACACTTTCTGATGACGGCTATGTCCCCCTCGAAGATGCCTGCCTCTATCATGCTTTCACCCCGGATCTTCAAGGCAAAATAGGTGTTGTGGGTGTTGTCGATCATGGAGATGGGAAGGTTCAGGAGATAGTCGGTATTCTCCTCGCTCATCAGGGGTACCCCAGCTGCGATGGTGCCCAGAACAGGGATGCTGATCATCTCCTCACGCGGGATGTACTCCTCGCCTATGATTTCGATGGAACGGGAGATACCGTCGGTTGTCCTGATGATTTGTTTTTTTTCAAGGGCCTTGATGTGGTCGTGTGCCGCCTTTACAGAAAAACTGAAGTTTTCGGCAACATCGCGGATAGAGGGGGCATAGTTGTTCGTCCTGATGAATCGGCTTATGAATAGGGCCACATCCTTCTGTCTTTGGGTTAGTTCACGCATCTGTTACTCCTCAAAACGGTTCTGGAACAGGGTCTCTATGGCATCGGCCATCGCTTCCTCTTCAGGTCCTTCGCATATCATGGTGAGGGTGCTCTGGTAGGTGGCACCCAAGGTGATGATCCCCATGATGGATTTGCCGTTGATCTTCATGGTTCCCTTTTCCAGATACAGCTCGCTGTCGAACTTGTTTGCAACTTTTACGATATTCGCAGCAGGGCGTGCATGGATGCCTGCCCTGTTGCATACCTTGATGTCTCGTGTGACCATCAGTGCGTCTCCTCATTGATATTGTACATGTTTCTCGCAGATTCGCTCTCCAACCATTTGAGCACGCTCTGATCGAACTCCTTGGCAGAGTAGTAGCCTAGCTTCTTCAGCCGCTCGTTTCTGGCAGCAGTCTCTATGATGACAGGGATATTGCGTCCGGGCTTCACAGGGATGAGGACCATCGGGATGGCGATGCCCAGGTAGTGGTCATGCATCGACCCCTCGCCCACACGGTCATAGTTCTTCTTTGCATCCCAGGGCTCGAGCTTGACGGAGAGCTGGACCTGCTTGCGGTCACGGATTGCACCGACTCCGAAGAGGTTTGCCAGGTTGAGGATGCCTAGGCCCCGTATCTCCATGTGGTGGGCAAGCAGGGGGTTCTCCCCCATGCCGACGATGAAGTTGTCGCTGATGTTCCTCAGCCTCACCGTATCGTCGCTGATGAGGCGGTGGCCGCGCTCGATGAGCTCCAAGGCGGTCTCGCTCTTGCCGACTCCGCTCTCTCCGGTGATCAGGACCCCTATGCCGTAGACCTCGACAAGGACACCGTGGATGGTCTGCGTCGGTGCGAAGACCTCGTCAAGGGTCTGGTAGAGCCTGCGCGAGAAGTCTGAGGAGAGCAGGTCGGTTTTTAGGATCGCTGTCCCTGTCTCCTCTGCAAGGGCCGTGAAGCGGGGGCTGGGGTCAGCTCCGTCGCAGAACACGCAGCAGGGTATGTCGTATTTGAAGAGGCGCTCAATGCTTGCAAGGTTGTGCTCGGCCTCCAGCTTGTGAAGGTATGCCTGCTCCCCACGGCCGAAGACCTGGATGCTGTCGTTGCTGAATTCCTCAAAGAAGCCGCTCAAGGGGAGACCCGGACGGCTGATCTTGCTGGTGGTGATCTTCCTGGAAAGACCTGTCCTGCCGGCAATGCATGACAGGCCAAGGTGGTTGTGTTCCTTCAGGTCTAGGTCAAGAAGGTCAAGAATCGTAAACTCCGACATCATAATCTCCTTGAGGGAGGGGCTCCCTATCAGGTCCTACTATACAGTTGTTACTTGTATTCTGCAACCCCTCGTTTGTCCTTGCCGGGGGTAAAATCCCCCGGCATACCCTTGTAGAACAAGGTGCTGTTCCCTGAATGGTGGTATTTATCGCGTGGAGGAATTAATTGTCCATTGACGTATCGCTTGGGAAGCCTTATCTTTGAGATAGGACCTTAGTCAAAGGAGGACTTATGAATTTGACAGTAAGAGGCATCCGTTACAATCCTAGTGACGAGACCCGGGCATTTTTGGACAAGAAACTGCAAAAATTGCAGTTCGCCGAAGATTACCTTCATGATCTGGACATTGTCATGACCAGGGAGACGGAGGGGCAAGGCTTTCACTTGGATGCAAAGATTCACTTTTCCTGGGGCACGTTCAAGATGGTCAGCTATGACTGCTATGAGTTGTACGAAGGCATCGAGATGCTGGTGGACAAGATAGAAGCCGTAGCCAGAAAGGAAAAGGGTAAGATAAAGGAGCATTGATCCTATTGAGTTTGCAATAATCTAAGGAGGGGCGCGAAAGCGCCCCTTCGTTATGCACCAGAGCCCGTGTCAGTTTGTTCCCCTGATGAAGGATGGGTCGATGTTCAGCTCATTGCGATACTTGGATACTGTCCTTCTGGCCACAGTGATGCCGCGCTCCTTCAGCAGGTCGGAGATCTTCTGGTCTGAAAGGGCCTTCTTGCCCTGGTGCTCCTCCAGAATCTGGCGGATGATCTCCTTGGCGGCATGCTTGGATACCTGCTCCCCCTCATCCCCTACAGCACTGCTGAACAGCCTCTTTATAGGAATGATGCCCCAGTCGGTATCTATCCATTTGGCAGTGGATATGCGGCTGACAGTGGTTTCGTGCACCCCGATCTGGTCGGCAACGCTTTTTTGGGTCAGGGGCTGTATGAACTCCGGCCCTGAGAGGAAGAACTCCCTTTGCTTCACTGCAAGGACCTGACCCACCTTGTAGAGGGTCTGGTTCCGAAGCTGGACCTGGAACATCAGCGATTGAGCTCGCTTGAGCTGGTCCTGTATGTAGAGTTGTGTCTCCTTGGGCATCTCCTTTTCCAGGGAGAACGCCTCAAACTCCTCATTGATCTTCAGGTCCGGCAGGGAGGAGCTGTTCATGCGCAGCAGCAGCTCCCCGTCCACCTTGCGGATTGCAATGTCCGGTATGACATAGAGCTCAGGTCCGCTGGCGAAAGCCTGTCCGGGGTAGGGGGTGAGGGTCTTGAGGAAGCTGAACAGCTCCTCCAGCTCTTCAGGCTCTAGGCCAAGGTTCTTTGCCACTTGGGCCTGCTTGTTCGCCCGTATCAGCTCCAGGTTGTCCTGGACCAGAAGCGAGAAGCTCTTCAGCTCATCGCCCTCCATTCCCCTCAGCCGTGCCTGGAGTATGAGCGACTCCCTCCAGTCCTTTACCCCTATCCCGGGGGGGTCAAAGCGGTGGATCCTCTCCAGCATCGGTTCAAACAGGGGCTTCTGTTCTTTTTTCAGGAGGCCAAGGGGCTCCTGGACATGGAAGCCGTTCGCATCGAGGTTGGTGATGAGCAGCATCCCAACCTCATACTCCTCTTTGCTCAGGGCCTCACACCCCAGCTGGCTCAACAGGTGCTCCTGCAAGGTCTCTTCGTCGCTGAGGGCGTTCTCCATGAAGCTCTGGCGACGGTCAGAAGCCTCGGTGTCGTACCCACTTTTGTCGCTGCCATAGCTGGATGAGTCTGAATAGGAGTCGCTGCTCCTTTCCCTGTCCTGGTTATTCTCAGCAAACACCTCAAAGGAGGCCTCCCTTCCGGAGGGAATCTCCAAGGCGGGGTTGATCTCTATCTCAGCCTTTATCTTTTGCTGCAGCTCTGCAAGGGGGAGGGCCATCAGTTCAAAGGACTGCAGGAGCTGGGGGCTGAGCTTGAGCTGTTGCTTCTGGGATAGTGACAGTGATAGTGCCATTATGACTCCCCCTCAAAATCTTCACCGAAGTAGATTTCCCTGGCGATGCGGTTGGATAGCAGCTCCTGCTTCCCACCCGAAACGAGGATAGAACCTTCATTGATGATGTAGGAAGAGGAGGTTATGGAGAGGGTATCCCGCACATTGTGGTCTGTGAGCAGGATGCCTATGCCCTTTGCGCTAAGGGTGCGGATAAGGAGCTTGATCTCATAGACAGCCTTGGGGTCGATCCCTGCAAAGGGTTCGTCCAGCAATAGGAAGCGGGGACTGCAGCCAAGGGCCCTGGCAATCTCGGTACGCCGCCTCTCCCCCCCGCTGAGGGTGTAGCCTTTCTGCTTGCGAATGGCGGCGATGCCAAACTCCTCCAAAAGCTCCTCTACAAGCCCTTCCTGCTCATTTTTCCTCAGGTCCGCCCTGGTCTGCACGACCAGGCGTATGTTGTCCTCTACACTGAGCTTGCGGAAGATGGAGGGCTCCTGGGGTAGGTAGGAGATTCCCCGTTTGGAACGGACATACATCGGCAAGCCGGTGATGTCCTTGCCGTCAAGGAGGATGGTGCCGCGCTTGGGCTTGAGAAAGCCCACTATCATGTAGAACGTGGTGGTCTTGCCGGCCCCGTTGGGACCGAGCAACCCTATGATCTCCCCTGCCTGCATGGAGAAGGAGATGTCCTTGACAACCTCCTTCTTCCCATAGGCCTTGGCAAGGTTCACCACCTCAAGTACGCTGTTACCCATGGATGGTCCCCTTGATGGAACCTTCCATCCTGATCTCTTCGGTCTTGAGGTTGACTGTGATGGCCTCCGCTTCATAGGTGTCGGGCCTCCATACTATGGTTGCCCTTCCTTTCAGCTCCAGCATCTCCTTGTCCCGGTCAAAGGTCATGTGGTCACTGCGGCAGATCATCGGACCGTCATCGGTGTGCTTGAGCAGCCTAGCCTGGACCTGCAGGATGACAATGCCCTCCTGCAGGAAGAACTCCATGCGCGCAGCAGAGGCTGCGACTTGGTTGTTCGTATCCTCCAGCTCCACCCAGCTGTCGATCAGGAGCGTCTCCTCCACCCTGTCAAAGAGAAGGGAGGAGGTGACCAGCGATATGCCGCGTTCCTCATCCTGGAGCGTGACATCCCCCTCACAGCGGACAAACCTGAAATCCTTGCCGTAGAGCTCCATAGTGGAGGCGCGCAACAACAGCGAGCCAACGCCCACTTCCGCTCCGTCCAGCAAGGTGATCGTCTCAGAACCCTGCTGCATCTGCATGCGGGTCGAGCCCCCCTTGAAGGAGATCTCCTGTGCAAGAAGGGGAAGGGTCAGCATTGGTATGAGTATGGCTAGCACAAGGTATCTTCTCATTTGAGCAGCACCCCCTCTGTAAGGCCGGTGAACTGGTAGAGGCCGCTTTTCAAGTTCCCTTTGAAGCCTCTGCCTTCGATTGCCTGTCCTCCATCGTAGAGGATGCGCACCACTGCGTCCTCATCACTTCGGAGCACCTGCCCATCATGGTGCCAAAGAAGCTGTTCAGCCTCAATGGTGAAGTCCTCTGCCTTCTGGGTGACCAGGATATTGCCGATGAGGGTGGCGTCATAGGTTTCTGTATTAACCGTGGCCGAGTCGGCCCTTCCTGAGAGCAGGCTCTCCCCATGTTCGTCCTGTTGGGAGAACTGCAGGCCCTTGAGCCTTGCCTCTTTGCTCTTTTCATAGATTGCTATCTCGCCTGCGGTGATGGTGAGCTTGGGCTCGCCGCTTCTGCCCAGCACATAGGTGGCTTGGGTTAGGCTTATATCGGGGAATTCGTAGGTTTTTGGCTCTAGGGGGACCTGGCTCTCCATCGTGCAGGAGGAGAGCGAGAGGATAATCAATGCAAGAATCATGCCAAGAACGCTTCTGTTACTCATGACATTGAGTATACCTGCCCTTCCCCCTTTGGGCAATCGCAAATGCTCACAGAAATTGTTCATGGTCCCTCAGTGATGATCCTGGTTATCTTGGGGACAAACCGATCCTTGTGCACCTTGAAGAAGGCCCATACCAGCAGGAACCCAACCAAGATTCCCCCCAACCCTACAAGCATGCTCGCCCCTTCTCCCAATCCCGCCATCTTTGCCAGGTAGTAGGCAAGGGGAAAGAGCAGGAGGGGGAAGATGAGGGTGAACAGCGTGGTGAAGATGGTGGAGGAGCTCTTGAGATAGAGATCGACCACCATCCCCTCCTGTAGGGGGAGGTTGTGGGGGTTGGCCGCTTCAAAGACCTTGCCTTTGGTGTTGCAGAAGCTTTCGCCTTTGCATCCGCTGCAGGCTGAGGATTCACAGGAGACCTCAACGCTCTTGTCGCTGAAGATCTGTTTTATGGTAACTCTCTCATACATGGTCAGCTTCCTGGTTCAGCACTACCGGTACCTTGACGGGGTGAATGGCGGAGGCCTTGCCATCGTCAGCTATCTCCACGATGACCCCCACCAGGGCAAGGTCATCCCAGCTCTCCAGCGAACGCACGGGCACCTGGCTTATCTGCTTCATGATCTCCGTCTCTGCTTCGAAGCCGCCTACGCTGCTTTGGCTGCCGCATCTGCCGTTGTCGGTGATGTATGCCGTTCCTTTTTTCAGGACCCTTGCATCGGCGGTCTGCACCTTGTTGTGCGTTCCGATGACCGCTGCTACCTGTCCATCCAGCATGAAGCCCATGGTAAGCTCTTCGGCTGTGGTTGAGGCGTGGAACTGCACCAACGTGATGCACCCTTCATCCTTTGCCTTCTCTGCAAGCATCTGGGCAAGGGTGAAGGGGTTTGAAAGGTGGGTGCGCGGAAAGTTCGCATTTCCCAACAGGTTGATGACACAGACCTTGGTCTCCTTGACGGTGAGGTACCGCACACCCCTTCCGGGGTTTTGTTGGGGGTAGTTCGCAGGCCTGAGGATGCTGGGGTTCTTTGCTATGAACTCCACCATATCCATCTTGTAGTAGATCTTCTCGCCTCCGGTGAGGACGTCGATGCCCAGCTTCAGAAGCTGCATGGAGTGGGCGCGCCCGAGGCCGAAACCCCCTGTAGCCCCCTCTCCGTTGGCAATTACCAAATCGATCTGTTTTTCTTCGCGAAGGTTCTTCAACGCGCTTTTTATGGTCTGAATGCCGGGTCTCCCCACAATTTCGCCTAAAAAGAGTACTCGTATGCTCATATCCCTAGAGTAACGATTTTTTCCATCCTATGGCAAGGCTTGGTATGCTACAATCAGCAGATAAGAGGGGAGGGCCGGTCCATGAGGTGGTTTCAACTGGTATTCAAACGATTCATACAGAAAAAGATGCAGGAGATGCTCGCCCCCATTCCCCCCGTAGTCGACGGCGCTGCAATGCAGCTCAAGCTTCCCGATTCCAACCAGGAGTCGTTGGCATCCCGATTGGTCGCCGAGCTCAGTGAGGGGGAAAAGCTCTCCCTGCTGGCAGGGGTCAGCGAGTTCTGCATCCCGGCGGTCGCGCGAGTCGGGCTTAAACCTGTCTGGATGAGTGATGCAAGCATGGGCCTCAGGGGATGGAAGGCCCCTGTGACGGACTTCCCTGCAATGGTTGCGATGGCAGCCACCTTCAACAGGGCCCTGCTGCTCGAGGCGGGCAGGACGCTCGGGCGGGAGTGCCGCGCCCTTGGCGTCGGGGTCCTGCTGGGACCCGGGGTGAACATTGCAAGGGTCCCTGTCTGCGGTCGGAACTTTGAGTACTGCGGAGAGGACCCCTACCTTGCCGGGGAGATCGCCGCCTCCTATATCCAGGGGGTGCAGGGCGAAGGGGTAGTAGCTACGGTAAAGCACTACGCCTGCAACAACAGTGAGCACGACCGGCACAAGAGCAACTCGGTCGTCGATGAGCGCACCCTCAGGGAGATCTACCTGCCGGCCTTCAAGCGCTCAGTCGAGGCAGGGGCCCTTGCCGTGATGACCAGCTACAACCAGGTCAACGGCATCTACACAAGCGAGCATCCCTACCTCCTGGATGTGATCCTGCGCAACGAATGGGGCTTTGAAGGGCTGGTCGTCTCTGACTGGAACTCCCTCTACTCCACTGTCGGGGCACTGAATGACGGAGTCGACCTTGAGATGCCCGCCTCGAGGTGGTTCTCCCCTGACAAGGTAAGAAAGGCCCTTTCTGATGGTTCGGTCTCCATGCAGAGCATTGATGCAAAGCTCTTGCATCTGTTCACCGCCTATGAGAGGGCAAACCTTTTCAGCAGGCCCCTGGTCGACCCTTCGGTCGAAGTAGGGTGTGCTTCACACCGTGAGGTGGCCCTCAGTGTAGCCAGTGAAGGGGTTGTGCTGCTCAAGAATGAGGGCTCCCTGCTCCCCTTGAAGAAGCGCCCCGGCATGGTAGTGTGTGTCGGAGGAGCAAATGCCTTCAAGGTTGCAGCAGGTGGGGGCTCTTCGCACATCATCCCCCTTATGGATGTGAACAGCTTTGCCTCCTTGATGCTCAAGGAAGATGACATGCAGGTGGTCCTTCTTCCCCCATCCTGGCAGAAGAAGGCTTCCTACCGTAGCAAGGTTGCATCATCGGATGCGGTCATCATGGTCACAGGCTTTGACCACATACTTGAAAGCGAGGCATACGACAAGAGTTGGGCCCTTCCCAAGGGGGAGAGGGCAGGGATCGAGGCGGCCAGTAATCTGAACAAGAGGACCATCCTTGTGGTGCAAAGTGGAGGCGCTGTGCATCTCAAGCCCTTCATTGATGCGATTCCTGCAGCCCTCTTTGCATTTTTTCTTGGAACCAGCACTGCCAAGGCCCTTGCCGACCTCATCTTCGGCAGGGAGAACCCTTCAGGCAAGCTGCCCTTTACGATGGCTTATGAGCTCGAGGACTACACTTCGATGAGGAACTACCCCAAAAAGTATGCCAATACCTCCCTGAAACAGATCCGAGGCGGGCAGGGGGACCCCACCAAGGGGTTTGTCCGGGACCTTGAGTACAACGAAGCCCTGATGGTCGGCTACCGCCAGTTCGATACGGATAGGAAGGCGGTCCTCTTCCCCTTTGGTCATGGGCTCTCCTACACGGAATTCACCTACTCGGACCTCACCCTCCGTCCGGCAGGGGGTGGCAGCGTCCTTGTCTCTGCTTGTATCGAGAACAGCGGGCTGAGGGAGGGGATGGAGAGCGTGCAGCTCTATGTGCATGAACTGGAGCCGGCCCTCTTCGGCCCAGAGCAGGAGCTGAAGGGCTTTGTCAAGGTGAGGCTTGCCCCACAAGAGAGGGTGGTCGTTGAGTTTGAACTCACCGTGGATGCGTTCAGCCACTACCGCCCAGATGCGTGGAGGTTTGTCCCCGGTGAAGGGGCCTTTGAGATCAGGGTGGGGTCAAGCAGCAGGGATGTCCGCCTGCATGGTTTTGTTGAGCCGTGCAAAGGCTGAGAGAGAAAGAGAAAAAGAGAAAAATAGAAAAATGATGAAAGAGGGGAAGCCTGTGAAGACTTCCCCTCTTTGAGTCCGGCGCGATTCGAACGCGCGACCTTCTCCTCCGGAGGGAGACGCTCTATCCATCTGAGCTACGGGCCCAAAAACTTATGTATCGTACGGTTTTGGTGTGTAGGATGTCAAGTGTAGCCTAGGAGTTCAGCCCCGGTTGGTGCAGATGAAAAGCCGTTCACCCCCTTGCATGGAAAGAAGAGCTCTTTAGTGGCAACTCACTGTATCTTTGTATTGACCGACGGCACAGCTGCCAATCCAGATGCCCTAGATAAGGTCATCCTCGAGGTAGAACGCATCAATGTCTTCATCATCGTCTCCGAACTCTCCCTTGAGCAGGTCTTTCAGCCACTGGTTGTCAGGCAACTCTGAGCAGCTTTGCAGCTCCTGTTCGTGATGGATAGGCTGAGAAAGCCAATCGGAGAGTTGTTCGAGCGCCTCTTTTGAGGTGAAGCACCTCTTCACTTCAAGGGGAAGGGTCTCTTCCTGGCTCTGCATCAGGAAGAACGGACACTCGGTGCAGCTCTGATATGCTTTACAAAAGAGTGTCACCTTTGTGTACCAGTCAAGATTGTTCATGTGTTTGCTCCTCATTGGAGAGCATACCTCATGGCATGCCCTTATGCCAAGAAAATTGGCAAGCATCATTTGACTTATTCTTCGAAGAAGAGATACACTATAGGTACTGAAACAGGCTTGAGAGGAGTTACACATGAACAAACCGACACTAATGGTACTGGCTGCTGGAATGGGGAGCCGATATGGCGGGGTTAAGCAGATAGATGCAGTAGGAAAGAACGGTGAGACACTGCTTGATTTTGGTGTCTATGATGCCAATAAGAGTGGTTTTGGCAAGGTTGTCTTCATTATCCGCAAGGATATTGAAAAAGATTTCCGAGAACGCCTCTTTGACCGCATTGCAAAGAACATGGATGCCACCTATGTGTTCCAGAGCAAGGACAGGTTGCTTACCGAAGAGCAGAAGCTCCTTTCCAAGGACAGGACAAAGCCCTGGGGGACCGTCCATGCACTCCTTTGCGCACAGGAGGCTGTCAATGAGCCTTTTGCCGTCATCAATGCCGACGACTACTATGGGCGCGAATCCTTCTCCATCATGGGAAAGCACCTCGCCTCCCTTGAGAACGACAGTCGTGAACATGCCATGGTCGGGTATGTGCTTGAAAACACCATGAGTCTGAGCGGAACGGTGTCCCGGGCCATCTGCACAGTCAAGGATGACTATCTGCTAAGCATGAAGGAGAACACCAAGATCGGGTATGCAGGGGATGCAATCATCAGCGAAATCGATGGCAAGGATGTGGTGCTGACCGGCAAGGAGTGGGTCTCCATGAACTTCTTCGGCTTCAGTCCCGCGGCCTTTGCCAGTTTCTCCGCCTACTGGGATGAGTTCATCAAGGACAATGTCACCTCGGAGAAGGGGGAGAGCTTCCTTCCCAACGGAGCGAGCAACCTCGTCACCAAGGGTGAGGGGCGGATGCGCTTCTACACAACCCAGGAGAAGTGGTTCGGCATGACGTACAGTGCTGACCGGGCAATTGTCAAGGAAGAGCTTGCCAACAAGATCATCAAGGGGTACTACCCCGAAAAGTTGTGGAAGTACTGATCAGCGTCGCTTCTTGGGCCTGCTTTGCGTAACATCCGAATGGCCGGCCCAGGTTGCCTCTTCTATGGGGGAGAATCCCTCCCCTAAGACCTTGTAGGCCTCCTGCACTATCATGAAGGCCCGTTTGTCAGTCTCATGCACAATGTTGGTCAGTTGTGCGACCTTGTGGTTTTCCACCACTGTCATGATCACCGGCCTGTTCAGGCCGGTGTACATGCCAATGCCGCTTAGGATCGTTCCCCCGTGTCCCAGCTGCTCCAGGATCTCCTTCTGGATGGGCTCCAACTTTTCACTTACAATAAACACCGTCTTCGCTGACCTTGTGCCGAGTGAGAGCACCACGCGGTCTATCAGGGTGCCGGTGATGAAGACGGTTATGGTTGCATAGAGGGCCATCTCCAGGGAGAAGATGAAGCCGCTGGCCCCAATGACCAGGGCGTCGACCATAAAGAGGGCCGATCCCATCGATAGGGGGGTGAATCTTGCCAAGATCTGGGCAACGATGTCCGTTCCCCCTGTATTGGCTCCGCTGCGCATGACCAATCCTATTCCGATACCCATCATGACCCCGCCGAATATGGCCGAGAGCAGTACCGACAGCACATTGGTATAGTCGAGCAGCCCCCCATAGCCGAAGAACCGGTTCAGCAGTGAGGTGAACAGGGAGAGAAAGAGGGTCCCTGCCAAGGACCTGATGCCGTACTCCTTGCCGAATATGGCTATTCCCAATAGGAACAGGGGTATGGAAAGGACGAGGATGGAGAGCCCTGTATCAAAGCCCAGGGTGTGGTAGAGGATGGTCGCTATGCCGCTGACCCCTCCGCTTGCTATTTTTGCCGGTGCTGCAAACAAGGCTATCCCCACTGCCGTGAGAAAGGACCCGGCTATGATATAGAAGAGTTCCACGAGATGGTATTGTCGTTTGGTCATAGCCATAGCATATAGCGAGGGGGGTATTTGTTCCACACTCAGGGGGCTAGTTTGTCCTTCATCATAAGCGAAATGCCTTGCATGCGCTTGAGCAGAAGGTTCTCATCCTCCTCCACCACCAGGGTGTCAAGAAGGTCCTGGTGGAGAAACCCTTCGCTTGAACTATGGCGGAACAGATGGAGCAAGGGGTCGTAGAACCCCGCGGTGTTCAGCAGTGCCACCGGTTTGTGGTGATATCCGAGCTGCAGCCATGTAAATACTTCCAAAAATTCCTCAAAGGTCCCGATCCCGCCTGGAAGGGCGATGAAGGCGTCGGCCAAGGCGTACATCCTGGCTTTCCTTTCATGCATGGTGGGTACGATGATGAGCTCGGTCTCCACCACGCTCTGGCGCACGCTTGCGAGGTTGAGGGCTTCGGGCAGGACCCCTGTCACCGAACCGCCCAGGGTGTATACCGTCTTGGCGACAACCCCCATCAGGCCACGGCTTCCCCCCCCATAGACAAGTCCTATCTGGTTGTTGAATAACGAACTGCCCAAGTCAATGGCTTTCTGTTCATAGAGGGGGTTGTTTCCTACGCTGCTGCCACAAAAGACTGCAATTGTTTTGATATTGTTCATGGATACCGAGTGTACAGGCTCCAAGGGGTCCCCTTCAAGGTTTGGGATATCGCAACAGAGCTGATTTTATTGCTCTTAGCCGAGGCCATAAGAGAAGTGCTATCATATTCACTTGTTTTTTTGGTTTGGGAAGTGTATGATGCACTATAGCAATTCTGGTTAATTATTACCACGAAATGGTCAAAATAGGAGTTTGTATGATGAAAAAACGTAGTTTGTTACTGGTTGCCCTAATACTGTTTTCAGTATCCTTGTTTGCTGCACCAGTAGTGGTGACATGGGAGTGGATGCTCGAAGATCCTAATGTGACGACTTTCCGCTATCAGGTTGATGGTGAGGATCCAGATCAATGGATCGTGGTTGATTCTTCAGTCACCAGCTATACGGTGAAGGGTCTTGATGGCTCACAAGCGTATACGCTCTATCTTCAACAATCATATGATGGCGAAAATTTCAGTGGAAGTGCCAAAGCAGTTTCAGAGCCGATTTTCCCCTCAGAGCCCGCAGTAGTTGTGGCTCCAGCAGCACCAGAGGCCATCGAGCCTGCTATGGTTGAGGAAGCGGCTGTCGTTGCCCAGGAAGAGCCCTTTGTAGTGGAAGAAGCCGTCGAGCCTGCTGCTGAAGAGGCTGTAGCCGCCGAAGTTGAACCTGTTGTAATGGAAGAAGCCGTCGAGCCTGTTGCAGAAGAGATGGTAGTTGCCGAAGCTGAGCCTGCTGTTGCAGAGGTTGTCCCAGCCGTAGTCGCTGAAGAGCCTGTGGCAGAGAAGAAGGCAAAGGCAGATAGCCGCTTCAAGACAACCATCACCCTTGGTGGTGGAGTAAGCTACGTGTACGATGTCATCAATACAGCCCCTCCGACATTTGAAGAGTGGAACATGCAAGCTGAACTTGGCCTTCAGTTCAAGAATATCATGACCTTCAACAAGGGCTTTGGCCTAGGTCTGGATGTTGGTATTGCCTATACCCCCTATCTTGATAGTGCACGCGGATGGCGCAGTGCCATTGAGAATCTCTTCAGCGATTTCAGTGGTGTGATGGGTGATTTTACCCACGCCGGCACCCTCTCCATTGGCCCCATGCTGAATATGCAGCTTGGCAAGCTTGGAGTTGATCTCGGCGGCGGTGGCTTCATCACGTACGGTCCTGACTTCAAGTCCATCAAGAGTAAAGAATTCATGTACGGAGCATTTGCCAAGCTTGCCCTTAGCTACCAGTTCAACAACTGGTTCTCCATGGGCATTGATACAAAGTACAACTTTGTCCTGGTTGATTTCACTGACATCAGAAAGTTTTCAGACGCAGGGCTCTATGTCGGCTTCTCCTTCTAAGAGAGCAAGAGATCTTTTTTGTAAAAGGGCCCAGCAATGGGCTCTTTATTAATGCCCTTCCTTGAGTCGAAGTGGCTTCATGTGGAAAGCCTATCTGAGTAAAAACCTCTATCTGACTTACGTAATGAGTATATTTCTTTGATTTGATTACTTTCTTTTTTCGTTTCCATGGTTCTCACATGCTAGCATTTTTCTGCTTTATGGCTTATTATATGGCTGATAGTATTGCTTTTTAGCTTATTTTGGATTTAGCTTGTATTTGTTTACGGCTAACCGTATTATAATAGATATAGACTTTGAATTTTCCTAAATTGAAATGTTTGTATAGGAGAAGATCGCATGAAAAAACGCTGCATTTTGCTTGTGTCATTGGTTTTGTTCTCAGCAATGCTGTTTGCTGAGCCGGTAATGGTGAATTGGGTTTGGAAACTGGATGACCCAAACGTGACAGCTTTCCGCTATCAGGTTGACGGTGAAGATCCGGCCAACTGGACAGTGGTTGACTCGTCGGTCACCAGCTATAGCTTGAAAAGCCTTGACAGCTCCAAAGCCCATACACTCTATCTTCAGCAGTCCTACAACGGCAAGGATTTCAGTTATAGCGGGCAAGCTATGATCGACCCCAAGGTATATACCGCTGATCCTGTGATGGTGAATTGGGTGTGGAAGCTCCAAGATCCTAAGGTGACGGCTTTCCGCTATCAGATTGATGGCGAGCTTGATAACAAATGGACAGTGGTCGACTCTCTAGTCACCAGCTACAGTTTGAAAAGTTACGACAGCCCCAAGGCCCACACGCTCTATCTCCAACAGTCCTATGATGGGGTAAACTTCAGCGAAAGTGGAAGATCCATCATAGACCCGAACTACCTCTCTACCGAGCCTTCGATGCTCAATTGGGTATGGACCGCTGATGATCCCAAGGTTACTAAGTTCCGCTATCAGGTCGATGGCGAGAGCCCGGACAAGTGGGTTGAGGTTGATTCCTCTGTCACTTCCTACAGTTTCAACAGCCCCGACAGCTTCAGGGCACATACACTGTATCTGCAGCAGTCCTATGATGGGGTTACCTTCAGTGAAAGTGGAAAATCTGTCATTGATCCTGTCATGATAGCTACTGAACCTGTTGAGATTCCAGCAGCTGCTGAAAAGCCTGCAGTGGTGCCCAGTGCCGCAGCCCTTGCCTTGGTCGCCGACCTTCCTCCCATCGTTGTTGTGGAAAAGGTGAAGGCGGAGAGCAGGTTCAAGAGAACCATCACCTTAGGTGGCAATATTAGCTACATGGCCCCTGTAGATGCCGCTCCTCTAACACTGCACAGATGGAATTTTGAGGCGGAGCTTGGCTTGCGCTTGAAGAACATGATGACGTACGACCATATCTTCGGTGTTGGTATGGATATGGGCCTTACCTATACTCCTTACATTATCCCTTCCTACGGATGGAGACAGGCAGCCAAGGATCTTTTCCAAAATCCGAGCGCTTTCTGGAGTGGATTCAACCATACGGCCAAGATTTCTGTTGCTCCCATGCTGAACTTCCAGTTCGACAAGGTTGAGGCGGACCTTGGTGCAGGTGCCTTCTTAATCTGGGGTCCTGACTTTAATTCCACAAAGGGTGAGCAGTTCGTCTATGGCGCTTATTCCAAACTAGCCCTTGCATACCAGATAAACCCCATGTTCTCCATGGGTATGGATATGAAGTACAACTTTATCTTCTCCGACCTCAATAAGGTTGCACAGTATGTTGAGGCGGGAGTCTTCATGGGCTTCTCCTTCTAAGTCTAAACAGAGTTTTTTCAGTAAAGAGCCCAGCAATGGGCTCTTTTTTGATGCTTTGCCTTGACCTCATAAGTTTGGTATGGCTATCATGGTTTTATACGGTGAGGCTCGTACGACATGGGATAAGGCGTATTGGATTGGTTTGTCCAGTTAGGGCAGAAGGATGGATATTTTTTTATGAAATCAGGCCGAGTACAAGCGTGCATCGACTATATCAAGTTCAATCAGGAAGCTGAGGGTTTCGAGCTCTCCTCTTCAGAAGAGGACTCGCTGCGACTTTTGTTGGAAGGGGAGAGCCTTGCCGATGATCTGGTCCAAGAAGTTCTTGACAAGGAAGGACTTGTTGTCATGCATACGTTACCCAAGGATGTAGGGGGGTACTTTCCCCGCACAAAAAGCCTTGTCAACTATTTCGGCATTAAGGAGCGCTCCCGCCTGCGCGAGGTGGAGATGAAGATCTCCAACATAAGGACAGCTGAACTGCTTGCAGAGCCAGCGCTCCAGGAGTTTGATTTTGCCTACCTGAAGCAGATCCACCATCATCTGTTTGGGGATATATATCCTACCGGCGGGCAGGTTCGCAGTGTTGCCGCTGCTAAGCGCACTGAGTTCTGCAGCCCTGAATTCATCGAAAGCACGGCCCAGGACATCTTCTCCAGACTGCATAAGGGTCACTATCTGAAGGGTATGGAGCGCGAGGAGTTCATCAACGACCTTGCCTTCTTCATGGGGGAGGTGGAGGCACTCCATCCATTCCGCGATGGCAACGGACGCACCACCCGCCTGTTCTTCTACCAGCTGGCCATGCAGGCCGGGTACGACATCGACTGGGCAATGGTCGACCCTGACAGGCTGCTTGAGGCTGACATCAGTGCCATTGATGGGGACTACCAGCTGCTCATCGATGTGTGGGAAGAGGTCGTCCTATAGGATGAAGCAAAGGAGGACGGGATGCCCGCCCTCTTTTTTTGATAATGCCCCTCCATAATAGAGAACCTTTTGCTGGTCTGTGCTACCATGAAAAAGAGATTGAGGAGAATTCAGTATGACAAGAATAGCTTTTTTTGATACCAAGCCCTATGACAAGATATATTTCGATAAGTTGGCTTCACAGTACGATGTCCATATCCACTATTTCGAATCGAAACTTAATGAGAATACCGCTCCCCTTGCAAAGGGGTACGATGGTGTCTGTGCGTTCGTCAACGACCATATAACCGAGTTGGTGATCGACCGTCTCTATGAGGACGGGGTACGCCTCATCGCCATGCGATGTGCAGGGTATAATAACGTGGATTTCAAGAGCGCCTTTGGGAAGGTCCATGTGGTGCGAGTGCCCGCCTACTCCCCCTACGCTGTCGCCGAACACGCCATGGCCTTGCTGCTGAGTGTGGTGCGCCAGACCCATCATGCGTATGTAAGGACGCGTGAGTTCAACTTCAGCCTCAACGGGCTGGTTGGATTCGACCTGCATGGAAAAACCGTCGGCGTGGTGGGCACGGGAAAGATCGGAAAGGTGTTCATCACCATCTGCAAGGGCTTCGGCATGCGGGTGCTCGCCTATGATCCCTATCCGGACAAGAGCCTGGAAGGGGTGACCTACTGTTCGTTTGAAGAGCTCTGCAAGGAGTCTGACATCATCAGCCTGCACTGTCCGCTCACCCCTGAATCAGTGCACCTGATAGACCGGGAGAGCATCGGCTTGATGAAGCAGGGTGTGGTGCTGGTAAACACCTCACGTGGAGCCCTTGTCGATAGCCAGGCCCTCCTGGAAGGCATCAAGAGCAGGAAGATAGGCAGCGCAGCCTTGGACGTGTACGAGGAGGAAGGGGAGCTCTTCTATGAGGATAAGAGTGCCACGCTCTTTGATGACGATACGCTGATGCTCCTTATCGCCATGCCAAATGTGCTGGTTACCAGCCATCAGGCTTTCCTCACCAATGAGGCCCTGCACAATATTGCAGAGACAACCCTTGACAGCATTCGTGATTTTGCCAAGGGCAAGGTCATGCCGCACGAGATATGCTACCAGTGCGCCACCTGTACCAAGGAGCCTAACCAGCGCTGTTTTTGATCTCTTTGAAAGCCCAGCTCTGGTCGATGCGGAGAAAGAATCCCTGTTTTAGGGAGAAGGCCTTTGCAGTCTTGAGCAGTTGTGTATAGAGACCATCCGAACACTGGATGGTCTCTTCCATCTCACCCTTCTCGTTGAAGAGGGTGAAGAGCATCTGGGCCTCCCCCACCTGGTGGTCTGCATAGAGCAGGGTGTATCCAGGTCGCTCCATCTTCATCAAGAGGTACATCTTGCACAGTTCGATGGTCGTGTCATCGAGACCGGCATCAAGGAGGATGACCTTCTCCTTCAGTTCATCAGAACTGGTGACCAGACGCAGCGTCCCAAGATCTCTTATCTCTTCTGAGGGTTCCTTTATCTCAGTAAGGGAGGAGTCAGGGGCCAGCAACAAGGCAAAGGATGCGTCTTTGTCCAGGACAAGCATCTCGTGCACCACCGAAAACCGGTTGCTGCACTCGCAGCAGCGGACACTGAAAAGGGAGTCTGTGAGGATTCCCAGCTTCAGTGAGGGGTTCTCGACAAGGTCGACAACAGGATAGAGGGCCTGTTGCTGTTCGGCACTGCAATAGGGACAACGAAGAAGGGCTTCTTGGATAGTGGGCTTGTTCATCCTTGCATTCTAGCACAAGAAGGGAAAAAAGGGAGGGGGAGAATACAGGATGCTTGGCTTGAGCTACACACCAGTTCATGATGGTGTGGGTAGGCAACCCTATAGAGGTAGCATGATGAACAGTCCTTGTGTAATTCACTGAAACAGTTCTGGATTTCTCTTTTGTTGGGCAGTACTCTGAAATGACACAAACAAGGGGGAATCACATGAAATTGAGAATCTATGAAATCATGGAAAAAGCGAAACCAGGGGATGTTCCGAGCCTGGTTTTTGACTGGGCGCTTATGCTCTTGATCACACTGAATGTTGTATCCATTGTTCTAGAATCATTTGTCACCCTTGCAGTGCTATACAAGGAGTTGTTCATTGTTTTTGAAACAGCATCAGTCCTTGTTTTTACCTGTGAATATGTATTGCGCCTATGGACATCCGATTTGAAACATCCTAAAAAATACAAGATTTCATCAGTACTTACATGTGTCTTTTCAGGAATGGCTATGATCGATTTGCTCTCAATCCTTCCTTATTATATTCCTTTGACAACGGTGATTGATTTTGGATACTTCGTATTTTGCGTCTGACCAGGATTCTTAGAATCCTGAAGATCGGGCGGTATTCAGAATCCTTGGCTCTGATAAGTCGTGTTTTACAACGAAGCCGCTCTGATCTGCTTGTTACCCTGTTTGTGACGTTCCTTTTATTGTTACTGGCATCCTCTCTGATGTATTTTGTAGAGAATCCTGCTCAAAGTGATAAGTTTCCCAATATAGTATCAAGCTCTTGGTGGACGATAATTACCTTGACCACTGTAGGGTATGGTGATGTGTATCCGATAACCACCGCAGGGAAAATACTTGGTGGGTTTATCGCCTTGCTAGGCATTGGTCTGGTTGCACTTCCGACAGGAATCATAAGTTCGGGGTTCATGGAGGAGATAAGGCTAAAGCAAGTGAAAGAAGAAAAAACGCAACAGATTTGTCCGCAATGTGGAACTTCTATTCCTAGGGAGCACAAATAAGAAGCATCAAGCAAAACACAAAGAGCGGTCAGGGCTAACACCCCTTCCGCTCTTTTGCTGTGCAATACCCATAGCCATTGCACCTTGATCTTGGCCCGCCTAGTCGTCGATATACGACTCATCCTCATCCTGGTCCCTGCTTCTCAGCACCAGCTTCTTCTTAGGTGGAGCCACCTTTACCACTGCCCTATGCTTGATAAGGAAACAGTAGTGGATCTTCTGATCGCGGGCAAAGTCATCACCGATGGTCCTCGCTGTGATGTCTTCCACATCGAATTCATCGATGAGGCGCTCATCCATCTTGAACTTGCGATAGTTGCAGCTGAAGATAAGGGTCCCCTTGGGATCGAGGTGCATCATGCATGCCTTGATCAGGCGCACCTGGTCTCGGTCCACATCGAAGCTCTCCCGTCCTGTACCGTTTGAATAGGTTGGGGGGTCACAGAAGATGAGGTCATACCTGTCGTAGGTATCGAAGAGGAACTGGAAGCTGTCGTTGCGGTAGAAGAAGTGGTTCATCTGGGTATACCCGTTGAGTTCCATATTCTTCACTGCCCAGTCGAGGTAGGCCGTCGATGTGTCTACACTGACTGTGCTCAGCGCACCGCCCTTTGCCGCCTGCACCGTAGCGGAGCCGGTATAGCAAAAGAGGTTGAGGAATCTCTTCCCTTCAGCCATCTTGGCTATCTCCGCACGAATGGGGCGATGGTCCAGAAAGAGGCCCGTATCGAGGTAGTCACTGAAGTTGACCATGTACCGAGCGCCATTCTCGTTGACCAGGTAGAACTTGTCGTCCTTGCCCAGCTTCTCGTACTGGCTGTCACCCTTTTGCTGGGTCCTTTGCTTGACGAAGATCATATCCCTGTCGACAAGGGTGGCTCGCTCGGTGGCATCGATGAGTTCCTGCAGGCGCCTGAGGGCATCTTCAACATCTATGGTATCAGGTGCGGCATACTCCTGCAAACTGATGTACTTGCCTTCATAGATATCAATGGCGGCACTGTACTCAGGCATGTCGGCATCATAGATGCGGTAGCAGGTCACACCCTGTTCCTTCATCAGGGGCACGATCCTTTCCATATTCTTCTTAAGGCGGTTGTATGCCATTTGGGCCCCATCGCTGAGAGGCTGGGCCAACCGTTCGGCCTTCCTCTGGATGGCGCGCTCGATCATGGCCTGCCTCTCCTCGTCAGTAAACACGTAGTAGTGTGCTATCTGGCAGGGGATGCCGCCGTTGTTTACCGTATTGGTCCTGTCGGGTTTCATGTCTACATAACTGAGCAACTCCTGCTGTCCGCACAGGATGGCAACGTTCCATCCTCCGAAGAGCTCGTTGAGCTGTTTGCCCAGGGCACGGTAGAGCACTTCCAGGGGCTGGTCTGCAGCGAAGCGCACCCCATAGGGTGGGTCGGTGACCACATACCCCACAGTTTCGGGAACATCGGCCTGTGTTATCTGGGTAAAGTCCTTGACCTGGAAATCAATGAACTGGTCAACCTTAGCTACCTTCGCGTTCTCCTTGGCGATGGCGATGGCCCTTGGGTCACTATCCCAAGCGTGGATTTTTATATCGCGTTTGCACCCGGCTTCAGCCATGGCAAGAGCCTCATCCACCACATCGTCCCAGAGGTCGGGATCGTGTACGGGGAGGTTGAGAAAGCCAAACCTGCGTGCTACGACAAGACCGGGTGCCTGGTCGCTCGCCCAGAGGGCAGCCTCGATGGCCAAGGTTCCCGAACCGCAGAAAGGATCGAGGAACACAGGGACAGTCTCGCTGTTCTCCAGCGTCCTTCTCCAATCGGAGCGATAGAGCACCGAAGCGGCGAGGAACTCACTGAGGACCACATCTGTCTGGTCGGTGCGGTAGCCGCGCTTATGCAGGCCCCTGCCGGAGAAGTCCACATACCAGCTGACCTCCTCGCCCTCAACATGGAGGTGAAAGACAACATCGCTGTTCTCCTTGTCCACCTGGGGCCTCTGGTCTTCAAACTTCTCCCTGATGCGGTCTACGATAGCATCCTTGAGCCTGATGGCACCAAAGTGGGAGTTTTTCAGGTAGGAACAGTTCTTCACTGATTCTGTTACTGAGAATGTGAGGTCAGGGTTGATCCACTCTTCCCAGGGAATCATCATGGAAGCTTCATACAACTCATCAGCTGTGCGAATGTCATCATCTTGGAACAAGCCAAGCATGAGGCGCGTAGAGGTCCTGGACCATAGGCAGAAGCGATAAGCTGCTGCAAGGTCAGCCTGAAATTCGACCCCGCCGCTTACAGTGCGTACATCGGTGCCACCGGCCTTGACGGCCTCGGCCTCGATGATGTCGTTCAGATACAAGGCAGATGTTGCAAAAAAAATCATTGATTCTCCTGGCCTGTCATGAAAACAGGCTTTCTAGTTCGTCTTTTTCGAATTCGTAGGTGGTGTTGCAGTTGAGGCAGTTGAGCTCCAAGGGGAAGGGTCCGTCGCTGAGGATCTCACCTTTATCCTTGTCCTCAAGCTGCCTGAGATACTGGGCATACTGCTTTCTGTCGCAGGGACAGGAGAAGCCCAGCCCCTGGCGGGCAAGGTGTTTCACATCAAAGGATGCAAACTCCGTCTCCACATACTCCTTGATGCTCCCTCCCTTGGCAAGGAACGAGCCGATGGAGGCCAAGCTCTCACTCTTCTCCTCCAACTGCTCCAGGACACCATCGTTACAGTCGGGCAGGGATTGCAGGAAGAGGGCTCCGCTTCCCACTACATGCCCCTCCTTGTCAAATTGGATCGACAAGGAGAACAGCGATGGGGTCTGCTCGGACTGCTGGTAGTAGAAGGCAAGGTCCTTTGCCAGCGAACCGTACTGCATCATGATCTGTCCGGTAAAGGGTGTCTTGTTCTTCTCCAGCACCTTGGAGATGGAGAGGAACCCGGGGCCGTAGAGCTCGTTCAGGTCCAGACTCTCCAGAGGCTTGGACAGGGGGATGGGTACATGCTTGAGATAGCCCCGCACAGCCCCGCATGCCCACGCTTCGATGGAGATGCCCCCGATGGGTCCCCCACACTCGATGTTCAGCTGGATACGGTCGTTTCCCTTTACTGTGGCACTGAGCAGGCCACCTGCAAGATATGCCTGACCCAATACGTAGGTCTCCAGAAGGTCCAGGTCAAAGTTGGCGCGCATCTGGTTGATGAGGGTCGTCGCGCTGATGGCAGTCAGGCGAACCTGGCCATTTTGCAAAATAAACACCTCCCGTGCATCTTCAGGCAGGGAGGCGAGATGTTCTTGTAAGCGTTTGTTTTCTATCTTCTTTTTGATCATACAAAAGCAGATTAGACAATGACCTCACTTTTTGCAAGAGCTTCGAACTCTGTTCCGCCAATTACTTCGTTTTCCAGCAACAGTTTTGTAACGGCTTCAAGGGCTTTTTTGTTCTTCTTGAGGTTATTGAGGACGATGGCGTACCGATCGTTGACGATCCTTGCCGTCTCGCTGTCGATATACTCCTGGGCCTTCTCGGAGAAGGCTCTCGAACCGCCTACCCCAGCTATGCCGCTTTGGGTGATCGGCAAAGTGATGTTACGGTACTTTTCACTCATGCCGAACTCCTGGATCATCCTGCGCACAAGGTCACTTGCCCGGCTGATGTCATTGCCGGCTCCGGTGGAGATCTCATTGAAGATGACCTCCTCAGCAGCACGACCTCCAAGCAGCGTGTCTATGTTGCCCAATAGCTCTGTCTCAGAGAGCAGGAACCTGTCCTCTGTGGGGTACTGCAAGGTGTAGCCAAGTGCACTCATGCCCCTGGGGATGATGGAGATCTTGTTGACCTTCTCTGCGCCTTCGGTCAGGTAGGCGGTCAGGGCGTGTCCGGATTCATGGTATGCAACCCTTTCACGCTCCTTGGGGTTCAGGACACGGCTCTTACGCTCAAGGCCTGCTATAGATTTCTCGATCGCCTCCTCAAAGTCAGCCTGGCTTACCGTCTTGCGTTCCTGCCTGACTGCAAGCAGCGCCGCTTCGTTGGCGATGTTTGCCAGGTCTGCACCGGCAAGGCCGGCGGAGGCCTGGGCGATCTTTCTCAAGTCGATGTCATCTCCGAGCTTGATGTTTTTTGTATGAATCTTGAGAATTTCAAACCTGCCTTCAAGGTCGGGCTTGTCAATGAGCACCTGACGGTCAAAACGGCCGGGACGCAGCAGGGCAGGGTCGAGGATCTCAGGGCGGTTGGTTGCCGCAAGGATGATGACCCCAGTCCTGGAGTCAAATCCATCCATCTCGACCAACAGCTGGTTGAGTGTCTGCTCGCGCTCGTCGTTGCCGCCGATTCCGGCTGCGGAACGCTGGCGCCCGATGGCGTCGATCTCATCGATGAAGATGATGCAAGGGGAGTTCTCCCTTGCCTGCTTGAAGAGGTCCCGCACCCGGGCGGCTCCTACACCGACGAACATCTCGACAAAGTCAGCACCACTCATCCTGTAGAAAGGAGTGTGGGCCTCACCGGCTACAGCCCTGGCAAGCAGGGTCTTACCGGTTCCAGGAGGACCGACAAGCAGGACGCCCTTGGGTATCTTGCCCCCGATCTCCGTATATTTGTCGGGGTTCTTGAGGAAGTCCACGACCTCCTCAAGCTCGTACTTGCTTTCGTCAGCTCCGGCGACATCGGAAAAGCGGACTCCCGTGTCGCCCTCTGCCACAACTTTTGACTTGTTCTGGGTAAAGGAGAGGACCCCTTGCCCACCTTTGCCTCCTCCCATCTTGGAGAAGAGGAATCGCCAGAAGACCAGCACAAGGGCCAGAGGCAGGAGATAGCTCAGAAGGGTGGAGAATATTCCCGGCTTGATCGGTGCCAAGGCGTAATACTCAACTCCGTACTTGTCCAGCAGGGGGATGAAGGTCGGGTCGTCTATCTTATAGGTGGTGTAGGACTGCATGAACTCAGTGGAGCTGGATGCGTCCGAAAGGGCCTGCTCCCGGGTAAAGTTGTATCCTACGTACTTCTCATCCTCGATGGCGACGCGCCGTATGGCCCCCCTTTCAACCAGGGCCTTGAACTGGTTGTAGTCAATGGCCTGCACGTTTGTCTGCCTTGTGGCCATAAAGGAGTTCATGAGGATGAATGCCAGGAGGATGACAAAGAAATACCAGAAAGAGAAGGTAAACTTCTTCTGGTTCTTTGGTTCCTTGCTGCCTAGATGGACCCCTGGCTCTTGAGGGGGTTTCTTCTTAAAAGATTCTTTCCAATCTTTCTCATGCTTAGCGAATTCTTGTTCTTGGTTCCTTGTCTCTTTTTCCATGTGTATATGTTTCCTTAGAGGTGAATATGCATTGCCACCATACCGAATATACCTCCGCAATTGTCAATCGGCAACAAGGCTTGTATAATTCATCCATGACACAGAAAAAGATAGTTGTAATAACAGGGGCTGCCAGGAGGGTAGGGAGAGCCCTTTCCCACCATCTGGCACAAGAGGGATATACGGTAGTCTTGCACTGCAACACCTCCCTGGATGAAGCCCATGGCCTGCAACAGGAGTTGCAGGCCATAGGCCATGAGAGCCAGGTGGTGCAGGGGGACCTGACAGACCTCACAGGCTTGGAAGCACTCTTTGAGCGCTTTGTCGATTGCTTTGGACAAGTTGATGCACTGGTCAACAGTGCATCGGTCTTTCATACCCTCTCCTTGGAAGAGACGACCGTAGAGCGATGGCAGGCTGATATGGCCCTGCATGCAGGAGCGCCATTTTTCCTTTCCAAGATGTTGTACCAGCATATAAGGAAAAGAGAGAAAACAGGTGCCGTAGTAAATATAACGGACACCCAACTATCCTCCCCTCCGGCAAACAGACCCTCCTATTACCTGTCCAAAGCCACCTTGACCCATCAGACAACCCTCCTTGCAAAGGCACTTGCCCCGCTTGTACGGGTCAATGCCGTTGCCCCCGGCCTAGTGCTGTCAAACGGAGAGGATGCATATTTTACCAAGATGGAGAAGATCCTGCCCCTCCAAAAAACCGGCACACCATCAGATATCTGTGAGGCTGTCTCCTATCTGCTTTCAGCTTCCTTTGTGACAGGGGTGACCATTGCTGTCGATGGGGGTCATCACCTCCTATAGCGTTGGATTTCTTTTCCAGATATACACCTGTATGCCAAGGACGAATTACAAGTATTTGGAATCGAAATGCTTGACAGCATCAAGGTACATGCCTACTATATGCATGCTGTATATAGTCGAAAAGGATATAGTGAAAAGATAGAATGTTTATTGCTAGAGAAAGATGAAGAAATTGAAAGGCTTTTGTAGATATGTCCTGTATTGATGCATACCTAAGAATACCTATGGGCTTGCTGAGATGGGAGAATCAAGCGTTGTACGAATGATCCGCATACTACAGGAACTGAGGCCCCGAATGGACCAGATGATAGGAGATATGAGAAAGACATTGAAGATTTTGCGCCGAGCAAGAGCCGGGCAGTGATCCTTTGCACCTAGTACAGGATTAATAATCGATGGGGGACATCACTCTCGATACTTGTAAGAAATCGCCCTAAGTTGTTGCCGATTGGACAGAAGGGTGCGATATTATGTTTTCTATATGGAGGAACCATCAGTAATGCGAATCAAATATACGGCACTCGTTGCCACCCTGGTCTTACTTGCCCTTATCCCCTTTTCCCTCACTTCCGCTTCTTTGGATGAGATAATCAAGACAGCCTATGGCTCAAGTGAAGAGATGAAGCGCTACGAGCTTGACAGGAAGAATACAGAACTAAGCGTTTCCATCGGAGAAGCAAAAGACGAGTTGGGCATAAGTGTCTCAAGCGGGAATGTAAGCGCCCAATACCAACCGACTTATGATGCCTATGTATTCAAGACTTCAGGCACTGAGGCAACCTTTACCCTTCCTAATGATGGTAAAACAGCTATCAAGGTAGGAACTGGGGCTGTTGCATATACTGCAAATGGGAATTATTATGCATTAGAGCCTTCAGTTACGGCCACTCACTCCTTCCTCTATGGAGAAGACAGTGATAACCGATCGACGCTTTTGAACAAGCAGAGTGCCTTGCTAGGGACCTATTCCTACCAGAGCAACCTTATCCAGTTTGAGAACTCCATCCTGAACCAGATCAAGGCCCTGCTTACCAATGAGAAGAGCATCAACGACACGAAGAAGAACATTGTCATTCAGGAAAAGGGTATGAGTGATGCCCTAGCACTGAAGACCCTCAGCCGCGACAGTGTAGCCTACAAAGAACTTGAAAACAGCATGACCCGCCTGCAAGGTACCTTGGCAAGCCTCCAAGGGAACCAGGAGCTGTTGGAAAGCCAGTATACCCAGCTGACCTCGCTCTCTTGGGAAGGAATTCCTACCATTGCAGAACCAAAGCTTGCCTTTGAGAAGAACCCCAACGGCAACACAGCAGTAGCGCTTAAGGCACTTGCTTTGGATCTAGCCAAGGAGGATCTGAAGCTTGCAGAGGCTGCACTTTCCAATAAGACATTAAAAATCAATGGAGGGACGAGTCTCTCTACCTCTGAAGCTGGTTCTCTTTCAGCGGCCCAATCCCGTTCTTATGGCCTGAGTGGTTATAATGGGATTGACGGAAGTTTCGGAGCTTCTTTTTCAGCTAAGAACTACTCTGTAGGTGCTGGTTTTAGTGGGTCATTCAACCTTGATTCTGGGAATTTCACCCCGACCCTTACCGTAAGCGGCTCATGGAACAACAATCCTACCCAGCTTACCGAGCAGCTGAACATCCAGAAACTGGAGAACAGTGCAATACTTGCCTCCATTTCCTACAACGATGCCTTGCAGGAGTATCTGTATACAGCATCCTCCATACAGAGCCAGGTGGCATCCTGGCAGTTGGAATATGCGCTGTTGAAGAGTACCATCGCGTATAATGTGAAGGCATTGGAACAACAAGAAGCCCTTTTTGCAAAGGGCCTGACTACGAAAAGCAGTGTGGACAACGCTAGGTTTGCTGTCGGCCAGGATGACTATGAGAAAGCCCTCACCCTGTTGAAGGGCCTGGTCCTAGAGAATTCTATCCGTAACCTGCAGATCCAAGGGAGATAGCAACGATGAACGAACATGATAACGAACAAGAGCGCGAAATGAGCACAGAAAGCCAGGTCCGCAGCCAACTCAAGAAGAAGATGCGTAACCAGAGAATAAAGCAAATAGTGACATGGGTGCTGGTAATAGCCCTGCTTGTGGCAGGATTCCAGATCTACTCCTTCTATAAGACCAATGGATACTTCCCTTGGGCAGAGGCCAAGACATCTGTTTCTGCTGTTAAGGAGGTTGAGGTGAAGGTTTATGAAAGCTCCTTTACCACTACCATAGACCTTTCAGGGTTTGTGGAACCCTATGACATCCAGAATGTCATACTGAGGTCCACAGGAACTGTAACCGATGTATTTGTTGCTGAAGGTGATGCAGTAAAGAAAGGCGAAGCCCTCATCGCCATCGACAACACCAACCAACTCTATGAGGTGGCAAGCATTGAAGCTGAGATAGACAAAGCGAAGCTCAGCGGCAGTCTTCGTGATCTGGAACTTTTGGAGCTCCGGCTCAAGAGTGCGACCAATAAGCTGGACTATACCCAGGCCTATGCCAACTTCGATGGAGTGATCGCATCGGTGAAGGTCAGCAAAGGGGACTACTTCGATGCTGGAACTTCAGCTATGACCCTTATCGACCGTTCCAAACTGAAGGCCACAGTGGAGATAGATGAAATTGACATGCAGCACATCAAGATTGGTCAGACAGCAGACCTGATCTTTGATTCCTATACCGCAGGATCTCTCGTAGGGGAGGTCACCTACATCCCCATGCTCGGTAAGTATACCAGCCAGGGTATCGGTGTCATGGAGGTGGAGATCACCATTGATGATCCACCTGCCTCAGTAGCCCCTGGGTATACCTTTGAAGGGACCATTACCAGTGAAGGGGAGACAGTGCTTACCCTACTGCCACAAAATGCCATTACTGTCAGCCGTGGTGGGGTGAGCACCGTTATCAAGAAGATGTCTGATGGTACTACCAAGAGTGTTGTCGTTACGGTGAAATACTTGGGTGAAGGCATCAGCCAACTGCTTACAGGAGATGTGAAGGTCGGCGACACCCTCATAGTCCGTCGTACTGATACCACTGTCTCTGCCTTTGCAGCAATGACCAGTGGTGGCACCACGCCTCCTGCTGGCACTACTCCTCCCACAGGTGGTGGTGGCGGTATGGGGAGGTTTCAATAAACAATGGCTAACAGTGTAATCAGACTACAGAATATAAAACGTTATTACATGGTGGGTGAATTTATCGTAAAGGCCCTCGATGGGGTAAGTGTGGATATCAAGAAAGGTGAGTTCACCTCCATCATGGGGCCTTCGGGAAGTGGAAAGTCCACCATGATGAACCTCATAGGGTGTTTGGATACCCCTACCAGCGGCCTCATCGATATCGATGGGGAAAATACCGCCGGTCTCAATGAGGCTGAGCTGGCCTATATCCGAAACCGCAAGGTAGGCTTTGTCTTTCAGCAGTTCAACCTGCTGGGAAAGATGACTGCCTTGGAGAATGTCATCACACCGCTGTTGTATGCAGGGGTGTCGGTGCGGGAACGAAAGAGCCGTGCCATTGAGGCCTTGGAAAGGGTAGGACTCTCTGACAGGATGCACCACCGACCCAATGAGCTTTCAGGAGGACAGAAACAGCGTGTTGCCATCGCCCGTGCCTTGGTCAACAATCCTACCATCCTGCTCGCTGATGAGCCGACTGGGGCCCTCGATACCAAGACAGGGAACCAGATCATGGAACTTTTTGAAGAACTCAACAGTGAAGGGAGAACGGTAATCCTTGTTACTCATGACCGCGAACTGGGGATGCGCTCCTTGCGCCAGATCCGCCTTCGCGACGGAAAGCTGGAGGAATGATATGATTTTTGAGAATATCAAACTGGCCTTTGCCGCCATGAGGGGAAGCAAGATGAGAACCCTGCTCTCCCTGCTGGGCATCATAATCGGTGTGGGATCGGTCGTAGCCATCCTGACCATAGGTGACAGTGCCTCCAAAAGTATAACCGACAGCATCTCTGTCGGAGGCCTGGACATGGTCACCATCTACCCTGCAGTCGGACAGAGATCGACAGGAACCTTTACTGAAGAGTTCGGCGACACGCTGATGCGTGATGTCGAAGGCATCGAGAGGGTGCTTCCCCAGAACTCGAGCAATGCCACCGTTCGCAATAACCAGCAGAGTATGAATGCAACTGTTACCGGAGTCCTTTCAAGCTATGGCGAGGCTCTCAACTTGGAGTATTCCGATGGTGATTTCTTCTCAACCATGGACAACATCAACCGCCGTCAGGTGGTGGTGTTGGGCTCTTCCATTGCTGAAGAGCTATTCCCAGAAGGTTCTGCACTAGGTGGGTATGTCAGTGTTTTCCGCAACCAGGCAAAAAGTTACCTAGTGGTCGGGGTGCTTGAATCAAAGGATGCCACCTTCAACATCTCCTACGACAAAAGTATTTTCATTCCCTACAACACCTATGAACAGCGATTCCGCAAAAGTTCCAGCGTAGGTTCCTATGTCGTGAAGGTTGCAGAGGGGTATGATACCATCGAGGTATCCGATAAGATCACTGAAGACTTGGACAACCTGGTTGGAACCGATGGGTACAACCTCTTCAGCCCGGCAAGCCTTGCTGAGATGGCCACGCAAATTACCGGAACCTTCAGTGCGTTCCTCGCTGCCATAGCCGCCATTAGCTTGCTTGTCGGTGGTATCGGCATCATGAACATCATGCTGGTATCGGTAGCAGAACGTACCAAGGAGATCGGAATCAGAAAAGCCTTGGGGGCATCCCCCAATGTGATACGTGGCCAGTTTATCTCTGAAGCACTTACCCTGACCATCCTTGGAGGCATCCTAGGCATCATTGTAGGAGCTGCCTTGAGTTATGCCGTCACCAATCTTATGGATTGGTCGTTGCATTTATCGTATGCCTCGTTCATACTTGCGATGGGTTTCTCGATGTTTGTTGGAGTGTTCTTCGGCTGGTACCCAGCTATGAAGGCATCAAAACTTGACCCTATTGAGGCCTTGAATTACGAATAAAAGTTTCGGGGGCGTACATTTGGAAAGAAAAAGGAAGCGTTGGATGATAGTCGATGGCAGAGAGCCTATCTTTGTCATCGGCTCCCTTGTCCTAGCTTTTCTCATCCTGATCGGATTGGTCATATTCCTAGCCACCGCCCTTACCGAACGTGAAGAGCTGCGGATGCAGTCAGAAGCCGAACGAGCCTTCAACTCTGTATTCCTTGCCCTGCAGGACAACACCGCAAAAGCATTGAAGACCATGCAGGAGCAGAATGTCAGTGGGGTTGGTGTATATAGCTCCATGGGGAGAAAGGTTCTGAGCCTAGGCAACGTGCCGATGACCATTCCCTTGGTAAAGTTTGACAACAAGGGAAGCAAGCAAGAGTCCAACATCGGGACTGCAACCTACAACAAAGAGACCGGGATGGTCGAATACATTCGTTTCTCCCGGCTTACGATCCTGTTGGATACCGGCGAGCTCACCCTGACAGAGAGTGGGCTCCTTCCCACTCCCATTGATTTTCCTGATGTCCTGTACCTCCATTTTGATGGGCAGACCTACCACTATCGCCTGATGATGATCATGTTCATCGCTGTGGTGTCTGTGAGTGTCCTGATAGGCCTTTTCCTCCTGGTCCTCAACATTTACCAGAGCAACCGCCGCTATCGCGACACCATTGCCAAGCAGGAGAGCCTGGTACATCTGGGACAGGCAGCGAGAACCCTCACCCACGAGATAAAGAACCCCCTCAGCGCAATAACCATCCAGCTTGCCCTGTTGCGTAAGACTTTGCCCAAGGAGAACCGTGAGGACCTGAACCTCATGTCCCAAGAGGTGGACCGTCTTACCCAGCTGACAAACAAGGTCAGTGATTTCTTGCGCAATCCCTTGGGAATGCCGGAAGTGGTGGACCTCAACGAGCTTTTCTCCACCCTGATAAAACGATTCGACAAGCCTATCCGCTTTCGATCGGAGACCTCTGCACAGATACTTATCGATAGGGACAGGGCACGTTCGGTATTCGAAAACCTTTTGAAAAATGCAGTTGAAAGCTGCTCTGGAAGGGACCCTGAAGTTGAAGTTGCCATCCGGGCTGGCAAGCGTGGCCTGATCCATATCTTTGTCATGGATAGGGGGGACGGCATAAATGCAAAGGATGAGAAAAAGATCTTTGACCCGTTCTTTACCACCAAGATCCACGGATCGGGCATCGGGCTTTCCATCTCACGCCAGTTTGTCAGGGCTCGTGGGGGCAACGTGCGTCTCTACGCACGTGATGGGGGAGGGACGGTCGCCGAGGTGGTGCTGCCCCGTTCCATGCATACGACCAAGCTGTTAGAATCGGAGAATACATGAAAATACTGATAGTTGACGACGAACCGAATATCCGCGCCCTCATGCACCGCTATCTCCAATTGGAGAATATTGAGAGCGACTGTGCGGAGAATGGGCTCAGTGCCCAGAGGATGCTCAAGGCCGAGCTCTACGATGCTTGCCTGATCGACCTGAAGATGCCGGGCATGGATGGGCTCTCCCTCATCGAGTGGATACGAGCCGAAGGGTTTCGCATGCCCATCATCATGGTCAGCGCACACGGGGAGATCACTGACGCTGTCTCCGCCCTCAAGCAAGGGGCACAGGACTACATCGTCAAGCCCTTTGATCCCGAGGAGCTGGTCATCAGGATGAAGAAGCTCGTTGATGCACAGAACCTGCGCAATATGGTGGAGAGCGAGAGCCGAAGCACCAACAGCGATGACAAGCAGATATTTGTTGGGGAGAGCCCCTCCATCAGGAAGATCAAGGACCTCATCACCAGGATTGCCGATACCAATTCCACCGTCCTCATTACAGGTGAGAGCGGTACAGGCAAGGAGGTGGTCGCTCGCGACATCCATGCCTCCTCCCCTGTGCAAGGGGGCCCCTTTGTAGCCATAAACATCGGCGGAGTCCCTGAGAACCTCCTGGAAAGTGAACTGTTCGGCTATGAGAAGGGGGCCTTTACAGGAGCAGCGGCGCGCAAGACCGGCATGTTTGAACTTGCCAGCGGAGGCACACTCTTCCTGGATGAGATCGGGGACATGCCGCTCTCCCTGCAGGTGAAGATCTTGCGGGTGCTGCAGGACAAGCGCATCACGCGCCTCGGAGGGACTGACCCCATGCCCATCAATGCCCGCATCATAGCCGCCACCAATAAGGATGTAGAGCACCTGGTGCGCGAGGGGAAGTTCCGGGAAGACCTTTTCTACCGCCTGAATGTGGTGCGCATCACCATACCCCCCCTTCGTGAACGCAGGGAGGACATCCCCCTGCTTGCAGCGGGCATCCTCAAGCGATTCAACCGCCAGATGGGCAACAAGATAAGCGGCTTCACCACCGAAGCCCTCTCCATGCTGTGCAACCATGACTTCTTCGGCAACGTGCGTGAACTGGAGAACATCCTGGAAAGGGCCGTCATCTTCTCCAATACCAGTGAGATCCATGTGGAGGACCTCGACCTTCGGGGCTCTGTCTCCATGAGGGCCCATGAGAAGGAGAAGGAGGACGCCAAGATGGATGAGTCCGAGGGCAAGAGCCTCAAGGATGTGGAGATGGACGCCATCATACGCGCCTTGCACCGCTGGGAGGGGAACCGCACCCGGGCGGCAAAGGAGCTGGGCATCAGCCGCAGGACCCTTATCAACAAGATAGCAGAGAACAATCTCGATTTATAAAAACACACTAGTAGGAGTACCCCACCATGGCTGCCATTCCCCGTTGGGACCTGTCCCCCATCTATCCTTCCCTTGCAAGCGAGCAGTATGCCTTCGACCTCAAGGAGGTCGTATCCCTTGCCAACACTCTTGAAGAAGAGCTCGCCTCCCCCTCTTGCGATATCGCAGAGGCAGTATACTCCTATGAGCGCATCCTCGACTATGTGGAGAATCTCAATGCATACAGCACCTGCCTGCTCACCACAGAGACCGGCAACCCTGTCTTTCTCAAGGCGGTGAACCGCCTTGAGGAGGAGGCGCTGGTCGTACAGCGCCTTGAGGTGTTGTTCCTCAACTTCCTCAAAGAACATGAACAGGAGCTCTCCCTCCTTACCAAAGATGGAGAACCCCTCGCTTCATATCGCTACGTCCTGGGCGAACTGCTTGAGGAGCAGGAGCACCTGATGGCCACTGAGCTGGAGAACCTTGCCTCGGACCTTGCCCGTTCAGGCACCGATGCATTCTCACGCCTGCAGGAAGCCATCAGCTCAAGTGCTGCAGGTGAGGGAGGCAAGACTGTTGTCCATCTGCGCAACGAGGCCTTCCACCAGGATAGGGCTGTACGCAAAGCCGCCTTTGAGGAGGAGCTTGCCATCTGGAAGACCCATGAGGTAGCCTTTGCTGCAGCGCTCAATGGGGTCAAGGGGACCACCATCACCTTGGACAAGGCGCGCTCGTATGCATCACCCTTGGAGCGTTCGCTGAAACAGTCAAGGATCGAGGCCGGGGTCCTGTCCGCCCTGATCACCACCATTGAGAAGAACCTGCCGATGTTCAGGGGATACCTGAAGACCAAGGCAAAAACCCTCAAGCTTGACAGCTGTACCTTTTACGACCTCTTTGCCCCAGTAGGGACAGGGGGCAAATCCTATACCTTCTCTGAAGCCCGATCGTTCATCATCAGGCAGTTCTCCCTCTTCAGCCCCGAGATGGGCTCGTTTGCAGAGAAGGCCTTCACCAACAACTGGATCGATGCCGAACCCAGGAAGGGGAAGGTGGGAGGAGCCTACGACACCTCCTTTCCCCTTGCCCAGGAGAGCAGGATCCTCTCAAACTTTGACGGCTCCTTCAACGGCTTGTCGACCCTGGCACATGAGCTGGGGCACGCCTACCATGACAGTGTGGTGCTGCCTCAGAGCAACCTCCTGCGAAGCTACCCCATGACACTGGCGGAGACTGCCTCCATCTTCAGCGAGTACGTCGTGTTCCAGGGTGCCATCAGCGATTGCAGCCCTGAAGAGCGTCTTACCCTCATAGAGCACTTCCTGCAGGATACCACCCAGGTGTGTGTGGATATCCTCAGCCGCTTCTACTTTGAGAGCGGTCTGTTTGAAGCTCGTATAGAAGGGGAGCTGGTCGCTGATGAGCTGTCCGCCCTTATGCTTGATGCCCAGAAGCGAAGTTATGGTGATGCCCTTTCGGTCTATCACCCCTACATGTGGGCTGTGAAGGGTCACTACTATAGCAGTGACCTCTCCTTCTACAACTACCCGTACGCCTTTGGCCAGCTCTTCGCCCTCGGCCTTTATGCACAGAAGGAGAAGGATGGCCCGGGTTTTGCAGCAAAGTACCGTGCATTGTTGGAGAAGACCGGCAGTGCCTCCGTCCAGGAGGTGGCGCTCGTACTTGGCTGTGACATTACCAGCGAGGCTTTCTGGCAGGAGGGGATGGGTCTCATCGCCTCCTATGCCCAGGAGTTTGCCGATGCAAGCAACCATTGAGAAACTGGTCCAGGGGGGCAACGGCTTTGCCCGCCCGGACTCCAACAAGAGCCTCTTTGTCGAAGGGGCGCTTCCCGGCGAGGTAGTTGATGTTGTCATCTTCGAGGAGAGGAAGGGGTATGCAAAGGCTAGGGTAGAGACCCTCGTGCACGCCTCTAGTGACCGCGTCCAGCCGCCCTGCCCATACTGGGGGGTGTGCGGAGGGTGTGACCTGCAGCACCTTGCCCCGTCAAAACAGCCTGAGGCGAAGCAGAGGATGGTCCTGGAGAATCTTGAGCGCATCGGAGGGCTCTCCTCTGATTCTTTTCTCCTCGCTGAGACTGCTTTTTCCAAGAGCTGGGCCTATCGCAGCCGGGTGCGCTTTCATGTCGATATGGCTACAGGCGAGATCGGGTTCCTTGCCAAGCGGAGCAACACCCTGGTCCCCATTCATACCTGTCCTATCCTTGTAGACGAGCTTAATGTCGAGCTGGCAAGGAAGGATAGGATCATAGAGGCTGCACGCAAACAGATGTTCTCCCACCGAGCCAGGAAGGGGAAGTACATCGAGGTGAATGCCTTTGCAGGGGACAGGAAGGTCTCCTTCGGTGATGAGGAGGTCCTCACCACTGTTGCCGGCCACCCTTTCCATGTGACGGCGAATGTGTTTTTTCAGAGCAATCAGCTCCTGTTGCCCGATCTTGTGCACTATGTTGCCGAGCATGCACAAGCAGAGGTGGTCATGGACCTGTATAGTGGGGTAGGGACCTTCAGTAGCTTCCTGGCCAAACAAGGGCGCCTTCTTGTCGCAGTCGAACAGCAAAGGGAGTGTCTCGCCCTTGCCAGGCGCAATGTCCCCGGCCTGCTTGTGTATAGCGACAAGGTGGAGCTTTGGGCTAAGAAGCAGAAGCAAACGGTAGATACGGTGGTCGTCGACCCTCCCCGTACCGGCTTGGAGGAGGCTCTGCCCTCCCTCATAGCCTCCTGGAAAGCCAAAAGGGTCATCTACGTTTCGTGTGACAGCGTCACCCTTGCGCGAGACTTGCAACGGTTCGCCCAGCACGGTTACACTGTACGGGAGGTAAAGGTCTTCGACCTCTACCCGCAGACCTTCCATCAGGAAGTGGTGGCGGTCCTTGACAGAGAGGAGCATACCCTATGAAAGACGGTTTCCTGGCCTGTGGCACGATAACTCCCAAGATAAGGGTGGCGGATACTGTTTTCAACACAGAATCGATCAAGAGGGCCATCGACAAGGGCAAGGGCGATCATCTTGCCCTGCTGGTTCTACCGGAACTGGCCATCACCGGCTATACCTGCTCCGACCTGTTCTTGCAAAGAACCCTGCAGGAGGGGGCTAAGGCTGCCTTGGTAGAGTTGCTCTCCTATAGCAAGGAAAGCAATATGGTGGTGGTGGTCGGCGCCCCCCTCATCTTCTTTGGAAACCTCTACAATTGCGCCGTGGTGATGCAGGATGGAAAGGTCCTTGGCATTGTTCCCAAGCGCCATGTGCCCAACTACCAGGAGTTCTATGAGAAGCGGTGGTTCCACCTTCCCCCCCAGGATGTAAGGCAGGTGAGCCTTGCAGGCCAGGATGCGCTCTTCGGTACGAAGCTCCTTTTCTCCTGTGCAAACATACCTGAGTTTGTCCTTGGGGTGGAGGTGTGCGAAGATCTCTGGGTCCCTGAAAGCCCTTCCACCGATATGGCCCTTGCTGGCGCCACTGTCATAGCGAACTGCTCCGCCAGCGATGAGCTGGTAGGAAAAAAAGAGTTCCGCCGTTCCCTGATCTCCACCCAGAGTGCCAAGCTGGTGTGCGGGTACCTGTATTGCAATGCAGGACCCGGCGAATCGACGACCGACCTGGTCTTCTGTGGCCATAACCTCATCTACGAGAATGGAAGGCTCCTGGGCGAACAGTTCCTCCAAGAGGATCTCCTGGTGCGCACGGAACTTGATGTCCAGCGCCTCGCCGGAGAAAGAGTGCGCATGCACACCTTCGGGGAGAGCAGGCACAGCTACACCACAGTAGAGTTCTCCCTTAAAAACATACACGATACAAAGCTTACCCGATATATAGACAAGGCACCGTTTGTTCCCCTCGATCCTGAGATGAGAGCTGTTCGGTGTGAGAAGATCCTCACACTCCAGGCCCTTGGCCTGAAGAAACGCCTTGAGCACACTGCAATACAGCGCGTGGTGCTTGGCCTTTCGGGTGGCTTGGACTCCACCCTTGCCCTGCTGGTAGCGGTGAGGGCCTTTGATATGCTCGGCTTGAAGCGGACAGGCATCATGGCGGTCACCATGCCCTGTTTTGGGACCACCAAGCGTACCAAGGACAATGCAACCTCCTTGGCCAATGCCTTTGGGGTTACCTTGCTTACCATTCCCATAACAGAGGCTGTAGAGCAGCACTTCAAGGATATCGGCCAGGACCCGGAAACCCATGATGTCACCTACGAGAACAGCCAGGCACGGGAACGCACCCAGGTCCTGATGGACCTTGCGAACATGCACTCCGCCCTGGTTGTCGGAACCGGGGACCTCTCTGAGCTTGCCCTGGGCTGGGCAACCTACAACGGCGACCATATGTCGATGTACGGGGTCAACTCCTCGGTGCCCAAGACGTTGGTCCGCCATCTGGTCATTCATTTCGCCAACAAGGAGGAGCCTGCTGTTCAGAAGGTCCTCCTGGATGTGGTAGCAACCCCGGTAAGCCCGGAGCTGCTGCCCGCATCAGAGGACGGGACCATAAGCCAGGTGACTGAAGAGGTGGTGGGACCCTATGCCCTGCACGACTTCTTCCTCTACCAGGTGGTCCGCCTGCACTTTGGCCCTGCCAAGGTCCTGCGCCTGGCCCGAAGAGCCTTTGAGGGGGAGTACGAACCCCCTGTCATCAAGAAGTGGCTGAAAACCTTCTACTGGAGGTTCTTCAGCCAGCAGTTCAAGCGCTCCTGCCTCCCCGATGGTCCTAAGGTGGGCTCGGTCTCCCTCTCCCCCCGTGGTGACTGGAGGATGCCCAGTGACGCTTCTGTACGGTTGTGGATGGATGAGTTGGAAGGCCTCTAAGCTTAAACAGTAGAATCATTCCTATAGTGCAAAAAATATTCTATCATCTTTATGTATCCAACCCCTCACTCTTCTGTTATATAGAGGTGAGGGGTTGTAGTTTTATGAAGAAAAGGTTTCTAGCTGTCATACTTGTCATTCTTGCACTTCCTGCTTTGTTAAGCGCTAGAAGTTTGCTGGATCTAAGCCTTGGCTTTGGTGGCTCGTACACCAAACCAAGTTCCGTTAGTTTTTCTGAGGGTTTCAAAAATCCTGAGAACTGGAAGTTCGGAGGGGAGGTCGCTGTTCGTTTCAGTGTCCTGCAGGTCCAGGCCATGGGCTTTCCCGTAGAGTGTGCTGATAATGGCCAGGGTGTCCTGCTGCTTGGGTTTGGGAGTCTGAACCTCCCTGTAGTCGGTTCTTTGGTTTTTCTGGAGTTGGGCTTGGGCCCGAGCGTCACCTATGTTCCTTCGACCAAGGACAACGGTGGTGCGTACTATCGCTTGAAGGGTGATGACAATAAGGCCATGGCCAGCGATATCTCCTTCATCGATGCTCTCCTTGGGAGCCCACTGTACATGCAGCTTGGGCTGGGCCTTGAGCTTGGAAAGGTTGGGGTGAGGGTCCGGTATATGTTTGAGAGCGAGTCCACATTGAAGGATTTTGTCAAAACTCGTTCTCCCATGGAGTTGTTTCAGCTGAATAGCGGTTCTCTCTCTCTTGCGTTGTCACTAAAAATGTTTTAACTTTGTTATATAACAATGATATGACGGGTATGACCGGTCAAAAGGGGTAAAAAATGAAAAAGAGATTTCTCGTAGTGCTTATTGTGGTAGCGGTTCTTATTCCTGCCACCCTCAGTGCAGGCATGATCAATTTGAGCATCGGTGCGACAGCTCGGTACGACAAGGATTTCGATGCTATCACTGCTTCTATTGATGATGGATCCTTTGGGGATGAGGCTTTAAAGCTTGAGAACTATGCATTCGGTGCTGATGTTCGCCTGAAGATCGCACTGGCTGAGATCGATCTGGTTGGTATGTTCGGAAGAGAGAGTGTGGGTGGGGATGACTTTACCAGCATCTCGGTGCTGACCAGCGCCGGAATCGCCTTCGATATCCTGAACTTTGCCAGACTTGGAATAGGCATGGGCCCTCGTTTCAACGTCCTCATCGATAGTAATGGAAATGCTGTCCTCAAGGATTCCAACGGCACAACTGTCAGCAGCATGGATGGCTTCGGAGACGCTTTCATCAAATCCCCTGTTGCCTACCGTGCAACCCTTGATTTCAATATCGGTAACATGATGCTCGGTCTCAACTACACCGTTGATACCACCTATACTTTTGAAAACTGGAAGGAAGTTCAGGATCTGTTCGATGCTCCTCTCGGAAAGGGCAAGGTCGGCCTCTCCTTTCTCTTCTCACTTATCTAGACAATAGTCTTGTAATGCATCCCAGGCCCGGAGAAATCCGGGCCTGTGTTGCTTTTCTGCTTTGAGTAAGTGTGCTAAAGTAGTCGCAAGGAGCATGACCATGGCAAACAAGGGTTTCTTTCATCTTTTCTTCTCAGCGCTCTTCGTAGCGCTGCTCTCATTTTTCCTTCTCTATTTCTTTGCCCCCAGCATGAGCACCCAGTTCTTGGGAGTGAGTTTTTCCACACGTAAAGGCAGCGACAACGCTCTGGTGCAGTCGGCTGTAGACAGTGCCGTCGAACAGGTAAGGAACAGCCCTGAATTTACCAAGGAGGCCTTTGAAAAGCTACAGGAGCTCTTAAGGAGTGCCGAGGTGCAGGCCAAGCTCAAGGCGGCGGCCAAGCAGGGTGAGGGTATGGTCAAGGATGTGATCAGTACAGTTGTGGAAAAGGTGCAATGAAGCCCTTTGAAGTGACCTTCCTGGGCACCGGCACAAGCCATGGGATTCCGGTGGTTGGGTGCTCCTGTCCAGTGTGCACATCCTCAGATCCCCACGACAAGCGCTATCGCAGCAGCATCCTCATCCAGGATGGGGAGCATGCGCTGCTCATAGACACCACCCCTGAGTTTCGCCTGCAGGCGTTGCGGGCGGACTTGCAGAGCCTTGATGCGGTACTCTATACCCATGACCACGCCGACCACTTCAACGGAATCGACGATCTGCGCGTCTTCAGCAAGGAGTGCACCCTTCCTGTCTACTGTTCGGATGCGGTTGTCGCATGCATCAAAGACCGCTTTGGCTATGTGCTGAAGACCTATGATGAGGCGGGGGGGATACCCCACCTGCAGCTGAACAGCGTCAAGCCCTACCAGATGATCAGTGTGGCAGGCTTTGACGTCCTGCCCATCCCCATACGCCATGGGTGCAAGCTTATCATGGCCTTTCGCATAGGGTCCTTCATCTATGCCACCGACAGCAGTGGCATACCCTCTGAAAGCCTGCCATACTTTGAGGGCGTGGACACCCTGGTGTTGGGGTCCTTGCGCTACCGCTCCCATCCCACCCACTTCAGTGTGGACGAGGCTGTCTCATGTGCAACGAACGTTGGGGCCAAACGGGTGTTCCTCACCCATTTGAGCCATGATATACGTCATAGCCAGCTGGAAGCGGAGCTTCCTTCGCATATGCACGTGGCTTACGACATGCTAAAGATCACCATAGGGGAAGCGTATGACCAATGATATCGACGAGCTGTTCGGCGAACAGGATTTTGACCAGAAGAAATTAGAAAAAGAAGCTCTCTTGAGGCCTGCACTCGTCATTGAGAAGCGGGAGGAGAAGCCTGTCGAGGAAAAAGCGAGCGAAGCGCCTTCAAAGCCTATGGCTGAGAAGCAGCTCTACATCATCGACGGCTATGCCCTGATCTACCGCTCCTACTACGCCTTCTTCAACAATCCGATGAAGGATCCAGCAGGCAACAACATCAGCGCTGTCTATGGGTTTTTTACCACGCTGCTGAAACTGTTGCGGGAGAACAATCCCCACTACATGGTCGTGGCCATGGATAGCCACGGCCCTACCTTCCGCCACAAGATGTACGAGCCGTACAAGGCAAACCGGGAATCGGCCCCGGAGGATCTGCACTCCCAGGTGCCGATCATCAATGCCATCCTCAAGGCACTGGAGATACCGATGGTTGAGATGGTGGGCTTCGAAGCCGATGACATCATAGCAACCCTCAGTGATGAGGCCTCAGCCCACAGCATCGACACCATCATGGTCACCGGGGACAAGGACCTCCTGCAGCTCGTCGATGAGCATACCTTTGCCTTGCGCCCTGCCAGGAAGGGGGAGACCCACTACCGCATGATGGGAATCCCTGAGGTCCAGGAGGAGTTCGGTGTCCTGCCTACCCAGGTGGTGGACTATCTCTCCCTGCTAGGGGACGCTTCTGACAACATTCCCGGCGTCAAGGGCATCGGAGCTAAGGGAGCTGCCAAGCTGCTGCAGCAGTTCGGGACCCTGGAAGGGATATACAAGAACCTCCGCCTCTGTGCAAAGGGGGTCAAGGCCAAGCTGGAGGAGGGCGAGGAGCTTGCGAAATTGAGCAAGAGCCTGGTGGAGCTGAGGAGGGACCTCTTCAAGGTAGACTCCTTCGATACCGAGCAGTATCTGCTTGATGACCTCAACTACAAGGCTGCCGTCCCCCTGTTTGAAGAGATCGGGATGAAGAGCATCGTCAGGGAGCTGGACAAGCTTGCAAACGGGGGTGTCGCTCCCAAGAGGCAGGAGAAGGTCTCCAAGGCGATGAACTCCTCTGATAAGGGAAGCTATGAAGGGGTGCTGACCCTTGCCAGGCTAGAGGTCCTGCTCGCCCAGGCTGAAAAGGAGGGGGGCATCATCGCCTTCGACATGGAGACGGACTCACTCGATTCCATGGCGGCCAAGCCTTTGGGCTTCTCCTTTTCCTGGGTGGAGGGCATTGCCTACTATGTGCCGATCATAAGCGATGGCGAGAGGCTCTTCTCTGACGAGGATGTCAAGGCAGTCCTCTCCAAGTACTTCTCCACCGGCAGACTCTCGCTGGTGGGACAGAACATCAAGTACGACTACAAGGTGCTGGTCAACTGGGGGGTTGTTCCCAAGACCCTGGCCTTCGATACCATGGTGGGGGCCTGGCTGCTGGAGAGCACCGGCGTATTCAACATGGACTTCCTCGCTGAGAAGTATCTGCAATACAAGACCCTCTCCTACAAGGATGCTGTTCCCAAGGGCAAGAGTGTTGCTGATATCCCTCAGGAGCAGGCAATCTTCTATGGAGCCGAGGATGCGGACATCACCTTCAGACTCTACAAGCTCTTCAAGAACCTCCTAGTTGCACGAAACCTCCTCCCCCTGATGGAGAACCTTGAGATGCCGCTGTTGCGTATCATTGCGAATATGGAGATCGAGGGCATATTCCTGGACAGGACACTTCTGGAGCCCCTGACTGAGGAGTTTGAAGGGAGGATCGGTGCGATACAGGCAGAGATTTTTGCCATCTGCGGACGTGAGTTCAACCTCAACTCCCCCAAGCAGCTGCAGGAGGTCCTGTTTGTCGAGCGTGAGATACCTACCGGGGCGAAGACCCGTACAGGTTTCTCCACAGCAACCGATGTACTGGAGCCCTTGAGCGCAACCTATCCTGAGGTCGCCCTGGTACTCGAGTACCGCACGCTCAACAAGCTCAAGAGCACCTACATAGACAAGCTGCCTCTGGATATCCTTGAGCGGACAGGGCGGATACACCCCACTTTTTCCCAGACTGGGACGGAGACCGGGCGATTGTCCTGCAAGGATCCGAACCTGCAGAACATCCCGGTCAGGACCGAGGAGGGCAGGCGCATCCGCTCTTCCTTTGTCCCTAAGGAGGGCTACCTCTTCCTATCGGCTGACTATTCGCAGATCGAGCTGGTGGTCCTTGCCCATATGGCGGATGATCCAGGCCTCAAGGGAGCCTTCCTCAAGGGCATCGATGTCCACAGCTCGACCGCTTCGCTTATCTTTGACGTGCCTCTGGAGGAGGTGACAGGCGAGCAGAGGAGGGTGGCGAAGACCATCAACTTCGGGGTGATGTACGGTATGGGACCCCACAGCCTGTCAGGGGACCTGAAGATCACCCACGCTGAGGCAAAGGCCTTCATTGACCAGTATTTTGCACGGTACAGTGCGGTCAAGACCTTTATCGAGAAGACGCGCGAGGATGCGGCTGTCTCAGGGGTCGTCTCCACGCTGCTCGGCCATAGGCGCACCATCACAGAGATTAACAGCTCCAATAGGATTGAGCGGGCGAAGGCTGAGAGGATAGCGGTGAATACCGTCATCCAAGGCAGTGCCGCCGATATCATGAAGGTGGCCATGCTGCGCATCGACAACGCCTTGCGTGAACACTCCCCCGATACCAGGCTGCTGTTGCAGATCCATGATGAACTGGTCTTTGAGGTTCCCGAAGGGGAGCTTAAGAAGGTGCACGTCCTGGTCAAGGAGGCTATGGAGGGTGCTGTCAAGCTCTCCCTTCCCCTACGGGCAAGCATAGAGACCGGCAAGAGTTGGGGAGAGATCCACTGATGAAGGTCATCGGTCTGACCGGCCGGGCGGCAGCGGGCAAGAATGCAGTCTCGGATGCATTTGCCAAGGTGGGGTGTGCTGTCATCGATGTTGACCAGATAGGGCACCGTGTGCTGCACCAGAGCCAGGGCCCCCTGATCGAGACCTTTGGCCCTGACATCGTGAAGGAGGGCAAGGTTGACCGCAAGGCCTTGGGCGTTCTGGTCTTCTCAGATCCTGAGAAGCTGCGATCCCTTGAGGCAATTACCCACCCTGCCATGGTCAGTGAGTGCAAACGCCTGATACGGGAGGCCGAAAAAGAGGGGCATGCAGCCCTTGTCATAAATGCCGCACTCCTGTTCAGGATGCAGCTTCATCAGCTGTGTGATCATGTGGTGTTTGTGAAGGCTTCCCTGTATAGCAGGTTTTTACGCTCTAAGCGACGTGATTCGATCACGCTGAAGAGGTTTTTGGCAAGGGAGAGGGCACAAAAGGATATACGCCCTGATGTTTTTCCACCTTCCCTTCCCGTGTATGTCTTATGCAATAGCTCTGATAAAGTGTTAATTCATCGACAAGTCACAGAGTATTGTGCTACGATAGGAATCGGAGTTTCATCTTCCCGATGAAACAATTGTATTATGAGGGTTTGAAATGAAGAAATCGGTTCGGATACACTTACTGGTTATTACAACGGTTGTGGCGATCTTTGCATTTGCAGGGATATGGTACCTGCGCCCTGGTGTTCCCAACGAACTGTTAGAGCAAGCGCGGGCACGGCAATTGCAACCCCTTCTGGAAATAGAGGCACCTATGCGCAAGCCTGTTGCTGAGCCTGTCCCCAGGACAGAGGTCGACAGGAAGGCCCTTATAGCAGAGTTGCTCCCGACCCTCACCGACCAGGTCTCCCGTTCTCTTGAAGGTCCCCTGTATGAAAAGCTAAAAACCCAGTTTGCCCTTGATGAGGGCTTTGTCTCTCAGATATCCTCAAAGCTACAAGAGAAAATCTCCATGGGAGCTGAGCCTGAAGCTCCTGCCATCCCCCAGGGCTTGCAGGCTGAATTTGCACAGCAGGTCGAAGCCCTGCGCACAGAGCTTCTAGAAGGGCAGGACCTTTTCCTGGCCCAGGCAGAAGGGCTGCTGGATGCGCGTATCCGGCAGATTGAAGATGAACTCAACGCCGAGATGCAGGCCTATGTTCCCCAGCTTGTCGACAGGATGATCCCCTCCTTGGTGGCGATGCTTGTCAATGAATTTGACAAGAACAAGGAAACCTACCTTCCCTACCTGGCCAAGGAACTCAAACCTTATTTGGTTGACAATTTCACAGAAGAGGAGCTGTTGCTCCTCTATGCATCCTACCGCGACCAGGTGGTGGCGGACTTGGTTCCTGAGATCCTTGCCGCTATGGAAGTGCCTGCACGCAAGGATGTTGCTCAGATGGTCAAGAGTGTCGTTACAGCGGCTGTGCCTCCTGTGCCTAAGGTGCCTGTCACAACTGTGGTGAGCATTGTCCCTCCTGCACCAGCTCCCGCTGCTGTTCCTGCCCCGGCACCGGCAGCAGTTCCAGTTCCAACACCGGCGCCTGCACCGAGAGTAGTGGAAAGTGTTCCTGCTGCCCCTGTTGCGGCAGCTGTACCTGTTTTGGCCCCTGCTCCAAGTGCTGTGGAGATTGTTCCTGATGTACCTGCTGTGGTAGCTGTCCCAGTATTGATCCCCGCTCCCGCGCCGATTGTGGTGGAGAGTGTTCCTCCTGCACCGGCTACTATGGTCGCTGTTCCAACTCCGGCCCCAATCGTGGTGGAGAGCGTTCCTCCTGTCCCTACTGTGGTTGCAGTTCCTGCCCCTCCTGCACTTGCTGAGATGACGATCACCCCAATTGTCTCTGAGCGGGCTGCAGTTCCTGCTCCTCCAGCACTTGCTGAGATGACAATCACTCCTATCATTGCTGAGGCAGTAGCTGCTCCTGCTCCATCCAAGCCAAGTGTGACGGTCATGAGCGTTCCAGTTCTCCCCGAAGTGGCCCCAGTGCCCGCGACTCCCGTACCGAGTGTGGTCAAGAGCGTTCCGGCCATCCCTGAGGCGTTGGCAGTTCCCTCTTCTCCAGCACTTGCTGAGATGACTATTACGCCCATCCTGCCTGAGGCTGTTCCTGCTCCTCCAGCTCTTGCTGAGATGATGCTCACTCCCATCCTCCCTGAAGCAGTGGCTGTTCCTGCTCCATCCAAGCCAAGTGTGACGGTCATGAGCGTTCCAGTTCTCCCCGAAGTGGCCCCAGTGCCCGCGACTCCCGTACCGAGTGTGGTCAAGAGCGTTCCGGCCATCCCTGAGGTGTTGGCAGTTCCCTCTCCTCCAGCACTTGCTGAGATGACTATTACGCCCATCCTGCCTGAGGCTGTTCCTGCTCCTCCAGCTCTTGCTGAGATGATGCTCACTCCCATCCTGCCTGAGGAAGTGGCTGTTCCTGCTGCCCCTGCAGTGAAGCCTGTGAAGAGTGCGGTAGCAAAGCCTGAGCCCATCATTTCACCTCCTACCTTTGCCCCCGGTGGGGTTGAGGTGTTCGTTGATCCCCTTACGTACGAGCAGAAACGCACCGAGATCAGGAACAAGGCGATACAAGAGGTCCTGGAGCGGATAAACGCCCTGTAGCACTAGGTTTTGGGGTAGCTTCTCTTCTCCCCTTCCACAGTGGTGAAGTTCCACACCGAGCAGCCGATGCTCTCTTGCAGATACCCTTCGGTGAGGGGGACTTTTCCCCCTCCCTGAGGCAGGTCCACTGCATACAGGGGCATTGCAAGGCCAGAGAGACGCTTTCGCAACTCCTTTTCCAGAGACAGACCTCTTTGCAGCGGCACTCGGAAGTGTGAGGTACCCCCCACAAGATCCCCTTGAAAAAGATAATAAGGTTTTATCCTCGAGAATATGAGCTTGTTGCAAAGCTCCTCGAGGGTCTGTACATCATCATTCACCCCCTTGAGCAGGACGCTCTGGTTCATTGCAGGGATGCCTGCATCAACAAACAGGGATACTGCAGCCACGGCTTCATCGGTGAGCTCTCGCATATGGTTGAACTGGGTCATCAAAAAGAAGGGTGCGGTGGTGAACCTCCTGAAGATTGCCACCAGTGCAGGGGTTATCCTGGCAGGGTTGGCTGCAGGCATCCTGGTACAGAGCCTGATGACCAGATCCGGCCTTGCCTCTCTGAATATGGTGATGAGCTCCTCTATCTTCTGGTCGGAGAGGGTCATCATATCCCCCCCTGTCAGCAATATCTCCCTGACCTCCTTATGGCTCTCCAGATAGGAGGCCGCCTCCTCGATCTCAGCCCTGCTTGCCGGGCCTTGGAAGGTCCCGGTGAATCTCCTGCGAAAGCAGTGCCTGCAGTACATGGCGCATATGTCGGTTACAAGGAACGCTACACGGCTAGGGTAGCGGTGGATCAGGCGCTCTGTCACCGAGTGGCCAACCTCTGCCAGCGGGTCCATATCCTCCTCGCTGAGCATCTGCCCTTCAGCGATGGTCGGCACCGCCTGGATGCGTAGGGGGTCGTTGGGGTCATCCTTGTCGATGAGGGCGAGGAAGTAGGGGGGGATTGCGATGGGCAGGACTCCGTGGAGGTTGCCAAAGGCCTTTTCTTCGTCGGTGAGCCTCAGATGTTTTTCCAACTGGGCTATGGTGGTGATGCTCTGGTGCTTTGTGTCTTCGTGCATACCTGTGGTGTACCCCAAACGGTGCTTTTCGTCCAGCCTTTGTGCAATCCCTTCCCCCTTGAGCCCGTTTTCATGATACAATTCGCCCATATGTTCCAGGCAAAGGAGAGCTGTATGGCTATTGAAAAAAAAGCGGGTAAGAAAGGGCTCAAAGGCTACTATCTGACCACATTTCTCATCGGACTGGGGTTTTTCACCATGGGCTTGATGGATCCCCTGTATGACACCTATGTCCCTATCTTCCTTGAGAAGTATGTCTCTTCCAAGGCGCTGATCGGAACCATCATGACACTGGACAACATGCTGGCGATCCTTCTCATCCCTGTCTTCAGTGCGATCAGTGACCGCACCCATACCAGGATCGGGCGCAGGATGCCTTTCATCGTCATCTGTCTGCCTGTCACCGCAGTAGCCTTCGGTCTGATACCCATTGCGGCCCTGACCGGGCTGTGGATGCTCATCGCCCTGGTGTTTGTGCTCAACCTGTTCAAGCAGGCGGTGCGGGGCCCTGTTGTAGCCCTGATGCCCGACATGATACCCGGCGAGCTGCGTAGTGAAGCCAATGGTGTCATCAACACCATGGGCGGCATAGCAACCATCGTCGGTACGGTAGGCCTGGCTCGTCTTATGGACGTGCCCATCACGCTTCCCAAGTTCGGTCCAACCAAGGACGTGCTTGCATTCCCCATCGCATCGGTCCTTGTAATTGTTGCAGTCTTGCTGCTGTTCTTCTTTGTGAAGGAGAAGAAGGCCATCAACAAGGAGGAGTCTGAGAAGAAGGAGCCGATCCTCCACTCCCTGAAGGTCATCTTTGCCGAGAAGGACAAGAGTGCGCTCTTCATCCTGCTTTCGCTGTTGATGTGGTTCATCGGCTACCAGGGCATCCTTCCCTTTGTCGGTCTCTACTCCAAGGATATCCTGCAGACATCCAGCGGGACAGCCTCCCTTGCTGCAGGGATGGTCGGCATAGCATATGCAATCTTTGCGATCCCTTCAGGCATCATTGCCCACAAGGTCGGCAGAAAGCGCACCATCCGCACCTCCCTGATCTGTCTGGTGGGAATCCTCTCCTTCATCTTCTTCCACGACCCCCTTACTGCATCGATGGGTACGGCCTTCAGGCAGTACACCTTCTGGGCCCTGCTCTTCCTCTTCGGCATCTTCTGGGTATCCGTTGTCACCAACAGCTTCCCGATGCTCTGGCAGATGTCCACCTATAGCACTGTAGGCATCTACACCGGGCTCTACTACTTCTTCAGCCAGCTCGCCTCCATCATATCGCCCCCCATCACAGGTGGGTTTATCGATCTCTTTGGCTTTAGGGCGATCTTCCTCTACGGGGCTGCCTCCATGCTCATCGCGTTCTTCCTGATGAAGCATGTCCACCGCGGCGAGCCCGCCGATGATCCCATCGGGGTTGCAGTGAAAGAGGGGAACTAGGCTGCGTTCTTTGCAGAGGCAGTGAAAGGTCCCTTGGTCTTTGCTTTGACTTTTGACCTGTGTTACTCTGTGCTCCGCCCTTTCATACCGGAATGGCGGAGCACTTTTTCACATACACTCACACAAGCACGCACTCTCCATTCTTCTGTTCCTTTGTTTCCCAATTTCTTTTCTTGCAGTCTCCCATCCTTTGTCTTTGGGGAAGATACAATGCTTTATTGGCAACACATTTGATCTATTGGTGATATTTTGCTAATATGTTGTAAATACAACATAGAAAAATATCCTTTTTTTCTATACTTCTGGTATGATTACCACTGGGAAGAAGGTAGTTGCATGAGAAGAGGGTATGCCTGGGTAGGGTTTTGACCCATACCTGCACGTTCCTCTTGTAGCAGGCAGGATTCCTGCTTTACGGAGCGCATACAGTATTTGCACCGGAAGATGTTTCTGGTGGCAAGGTTTAATAATAGGAGAATATACATGGACAACAAGATGTTTTGCTTCCAGTGCCAGGAAACGGCCCGGAATATCGGATGCACCCAGATGGGAGTTTGCGGCAAGGACCCCGATACCGCCAACATGCAGGATCTGCTCATTTGGGTCACCAAGGGCTTGAGCCAGGTCACCACAAGGCTGAGGGCCGAAGGCAAGAAGGTAACTTCTGAAGTGAACCACATGGTTACCTTCAACCTGTTCAGCACCATTACCAATGCAAACTTTGACGAGCAGGTCTTTGTCGAGCGGATCCTTTTGGTCCTGGCTACCAAAAAGAACCTGCTCGCACAGCTGGACAACAAGGAAGGCCTCAGCCCTGCGGCACTCTACGACGCTGATGACAAGACCCTTTTCCTTGACCAGGCCAAGGGAGTTGGGGTTCTCAGCGAAACCGATGAGGATGTGCGCAGCCTCAAGGAACTGATCACGTACGGCCTCAAGGGCGTCAGTGCATACAGCAAGCATGCCAACGTCCTGATCAAGGACGACGAGCAGCTTGATGAGTTCATCCAATCCACCCTCGCTGCCCTGCTTGAGGAGAAGAGTGTTGAAGAGCTCGTCGCCCTTACCCTTGAGACCGGCAAGTACGGCGTTTCCGGCATGGCCCTCCTGGATGGTGCAAACACCGCAGCCTATGGCAATCCTGAGATGACCCGCGTCAAACTTGGTGTAGGGACAAACCCCGGCATCCTCATCAGCGGCCACGACCTTCGCGACCTTGAGATGCTCCTTGAGCAGACCCAGGGCACGGGCGTTGACGTGTACACCCACTCTGAGATGCTTCCTGCACACTACTATCCTGCATTCAAGAAGTTCCCCAACTTCGTTGGCAACTATGGCAATGCATGGTGGAAGCAGAAGACTGAGTTTGCCTCCTTCAATGGCCCCATCCTGATGACCACCAACTGTATCGTCGCTCCTGCCGACTCCTACAAGGATCGCATCTACACCACAGGTGCCACCGGCTACCCAGGGGTAAAGCATATCCCCGGCGGCATAGGCGACCAGAAGGATTTCTCAGAGATCATTGCCCTTGCCAAGAAGAGTCCTGCCCCGACCGAACTGGAGACAGGTGAGATCATCGGTGGCTTTGCCCACAACCAGGTCTTTGCCCTTGCCGACAAGGTTGTCGATGCGGTGAAGAGCGGAGCCATCAAGCGCTTTGTCGTCATGGGCGGCTGTGACGGAAGGTCGAAGTCCAGGGATTACTACACTGAGTTTGCAAAGGCCCTGCCCCAGGACACCGTCATCCTTACCGCCGGTTGTGCAAAGTACAAGTATATCAAGCTCAACCTCGGTGATATCGGTGGCATTCCCCGCGTCCTGGATGCCGGTCAGTGCAACGACTCCTACTCCCTGGCCCTGATCGCCTTGAAGCTGAAGGAAGTCTTTGAGCTGGATGACATCAACGACCTGCCCATCTCGTACAACATCGCATGGTACGAGCAGAAGGCTGTCATCGTCCTGTTGGCCCTGCTCTCTCTTGGGGTGAAGAACATCCACCTCGGACCGACCCTTCCTGCATTCCTTTCACCCAATGTGGTGAACGTGCTGGTTGAGAACTTCGGCATTGCCGGAATCTCCACCGTTGAGGAAGACCTGAAGATCATGGTCGGCTAATAGGGCTGATACTGGTTTTCAACTACCTGCACTTATCAAAGGGAGCTCCCCGCCTAGGGGGGCTCCCTTTGTGTTTGCCCAGCATGGGCAATACCTAGGTGGTGACGCTTGTCCTTGTATTCGACCTGCTTTTCCTAAGGTAGGTATATTTCTTTTCTTTGTGGGAAGAGCCTCATGATAAACCCCATAAACACAATAGTGAAATATACTGGTGTAATCGCCATATGGTATGAACAGCCCTATCCGATGGAGGGGATTGCCACCATATGCTACAGCCGGGTCGTCCAGATAAGAAGCATATCCCTGCTGCTGCAAACAGTGCCTTTGGCGTACTTGATGATGTGGTGATCAAGGAATCTGTTGGAGGAACTGCTGCACTCGCCCGTTCCAGACTCTACACCGGTACCATAACCATCTCGCTGACAACTGTAGTATAGCACCCACTTACACTGTATATGAGGTGAGGCCTTCTCTTTTTTGGCTTGATGAGTCTGTTTTTTTGTATCTATCATGGGGTAGGGTACGAATCTGTCTAGAAATACCTGTTACGATGTCATAAGTGATTTTTTAAAAAATAACATAAATATATACTAAACATGAAGTTGAAAATTATTTAAAAATAAATCCAAATAAACAATTAGATAAACAGCCAAGTATTGACACAAGTTAAAAAGTCACTTATGATACAGATGCGTCCAGGAAAAGGGCACCTACCTTGCACAGAAGCCTACGGGCTTCCTAACCGGAGATCCTATGAAAAAGACAACCGCTATCCTCCTGATAGCACTGCTTCTCGGAACTGGTCTTTTTGCAGTTGCTACTGAAAAAGGCCCAGCCAAGATACATGTATCCTCTCTTGTGGCGGAATTCTCCCTCTTTGGAGTATCTTCGGCCCGTCTCCTTCCCGCTGCCTACACCTCCATAGCTAACTTTTCAAAAGCCGTAAGCGCCAGCATTAGTTCCACTGTTGTCATGACGCAATTGGGCGATCAGGTTCTTGTGGGATATGTTGCAGCGCTGAACAATACAAAGGTACCCCTAAACATCTACTTGGCAGCTACACCCCTAAGCAACGGTACGGACAGCGTGTTGATCCATGTGACCCCTACCCACTACAACATACCCAAGGCGGCAGACAGCACGTTCGGTATCCTTGAAAGCTCCCCCATCCATATAAAGGAAAAGACACCAGGGGCGGCACAGAGAGCCCCTGCAGGCGAGTATGCCTCCACCATAAGGATCACCCTGACGTTCGGTGGTTGATGCTCATCGACCAATAGGAAGAAATGCCCTCCAAGGGAGGCTTTTCTTTCTATTGGAGATTGTTATTTTCTGTTTCCTCCGATTCATCCCTTACATTATCTGTAAATTCCATCCGATGCTGACATAGGTTTTTTCTTGTAAAAAAATCTCAAATCATTATAAAATAACACTATGTAAAATAATATTCATACTAGAGTGAATTCTCTTTGTATCGTAGTCATTGAATGTTGACATAGGTGTAGAGAAGCCGTACATTTACTAAAGTGGAAAAACTAAAGTTACGGGAGCATAGAGGCCTTCTCATGGGAATACTAAAGAAGACGAAGACAGGGACTATACATCTATTACTTGTTTTTGTGCTGGCTCTCTTCGGAGTCGCGCTTTTTGCCGAGCCTGTTGTGTCAACCGGTGAGAATAGGTTTGCAGTCCGTGCTGAAATATTTCCTTTTGCCTCCTTCGGTCTCTCCTCCACTGCCGTGGAACCCTTCAACTTCTTCTCAAAGGCTCTTTTTGAACAGGCTGTATCCAAGTCCCTTGTGGTGCAGGTCGACCTGCCAAGCCTTGCCAACGAAGTGCCTGTCGGATATCTGTCGGGCATCAACAACACCAATGCCGTCGTTGAGCTTAGTCTCGACGCTTCCCTGATGGTAAGTTCCAACAATTCATATCTTGCTATACAGGTCAAACCCAACCACATCATCATTCCTGCTGCAAGGGTCACTGAATTTGGTCTTCTTGAAAATGCGGTCATCACCATCCAGGAGCGGGAGGCCGGTGCTTCCCAGAGAGCCCCTGCAGGCAAATATACTGCAATCATCACCATTTCCATAAAGTCCGGTAGCTAGATAGCGATCATCATGGGGAGCTGGCCATAGGCTCTTGCTTTCTTCCCACCAGTTCGCCTTGTGTCGGTTCCCCTGTTGTTCAGCACATATGGTGATGGTCAGGATGCATAATTCAGTTACGTGTACCAGGATGTGCAATGCAGGTCCTATCTACCTGTTTTTGCACTAAAGGCGAATTTTCTTGTAATTTTCTTTTTTATTGAAGGATAGGACCTGTTAAATCCTCTGTCTTATTTGCCTAAACTGACATGTGTACTACCTCAAATATATTAATAAATACTTGTAATATAATAGTATATGATAATCATAATCGCTATTGGTCTGCATGTATCCTTGTATCTCTTCGGAGACTGACATAGGTAAGGTGAAGCCAGCTCCTGCTATGCTTCTTTGTACCAGAGAAACAACATAGGACCTCTTGTGGTGACCATCCTGTACCTGCTGCTCGGCATCTGTTCTTTACTTGTCCTGGGGTTGCTTATAGGCTAAGCATAGCGAATTAGAGCATCCATATGCAGTTTTCTGCTATTTCCGTCCCTCCCTTGGTCAGCATCGACCGAAGATCGGCAAGGGGAGATCCCATTGTGTGTACCGGGATGTACAATGCAGGGAGTATCTGTCGATATCCTTGCTATTGGTCATTTTTTTTGGAGACTCTTGTTTTGTATGCAAGGTTGCTAGGCCTTCTTGCCAGAGGATTCGGTGGACACTGACATACGTAGCACCTTTTATTAGGACATAAACCAATACGCTATAACTAATAAAGTTTCTCATGTGCTTCGTGTACGCATAGGTTTCTCATCTTCCCCTGTGAAGCTGACATAGGTGAGGGGAAGCCTTGCCCATCTGCTTTGGTGTACACGGGCAGAAAGAGACGGGGCTGCCTCATAGGAGTATGAAGCAGCCCCTCACAATAAACTCTGTAGCTCTGTATATATGGCCTCTAGGCAGTAACCCTTCTACCTCCCTTGTTAGCCAAATGCTTCAACCAATGCTCTTCTAGAAGTACCAGCGCAGGGCCATCCAGGCAAGGCTGTTATCCTTGTAGGAACCAAAGGTACCCTCACTGTCCCCTGTGAAGAGATCGAGTCCGCCTTCCAGGACAACACCATCCTCGATGGTCCAGGCAAGCGAGCCCCTGATGAGGGCATTGAGCGGGTCAGCCTCGACATAGGTGAACAGCTTGGCGGCAAGCCTGTCTGCGAAGAAGCTCTTCTGGACCCTGAAGGTGAAGGTGTGGCTGACCTCCTTAAGGAGTTTGCCCTGGTCTACCAGATTGTCGTGGTGGTCATGCACAAAGCCCAGGATATACTGGGTCGACATCTGCGTACCCCACATGCTCCAGTCGAGCCCTGCAAGGGACTGCACCTGGTGATGCTTCTCGACTGCAGCTGATGCAGGACCGCTTGGCATTGAGGTGAAGGGCTTGTTAAAGTAGGCCGCAGCCTCCAGTCTCAGCACCGTAGGTCCCACACTTGTGCTCAGCGAGCCTCCGCCCATGATGTAGCGACCATGCTCCTGGTCGATGATGGTTTTTGCGGGAGAGGCTGCTGGGGTCACCTTGCTGATGTACGGCTCGTCGGTGAACGCATACCCGCCCATCAGGGCCCAGTTTGCCTTCGATCCGAAGTGGCTTACCTTTCCGAACAGCTCACTGTTGTGCAGGGTCTGTTCAGGCATGGCTAGCTTGAATTCAGCGTTGGCAAGGAAAGCCGGGTTTGCTCCGGGCAGTCCAGGCTGTTTTGCCCACATCGAGCTTTGGTCCGGCATGCTGGTGGGGATGAACTTTGCCACCCATATCCCTTCAAAGGTAAAGGCATCCTTGTAGTAGTCCACCTTTATTGCAGGCACTCCCTTTCGGATCTCCTTGAAGTCGGCAAGGATGAAGGATCTCATATCCCTCGGGCTTACCAGGTCGGTGATGAATGCCCCTTCAGCCTCACCCCAGATGATGGCCTGCTTTCCTATCCTGATATCGGCATCCTCCAGGTAGAAGTCGACGTAGGCTTCCCTGATGCCCAGTTCCAGCTTCTGGTTGTCCCCCATGTAGATGGTTGGGTTTACCACAATGCTGGTATTCTCGCCCCACCCTGCGAGGGTGAGGTCCAGTGTCTGCTCATGGACTGCAAACTCTGAGTCTTCAAAGGTGTAGGCGATATGGTCGCGAAGCATCCCGTTGAACTCCATGTCCCTTGCAGTCAGTGATAGGGTAGTGATAGTCAGTAATACCAGCAGTGGTATCAGTATTTTTGTCTTGGTATGTCTCATCGCTTGAAGCTCCTTAAATCCTTGGTCCGATCTTCATCTGTCGCTCGGTGAAGACACTCTCTTTCAGGTCGTTGTTGAACGAGACGTCCAGCATCTGAATCCTGGTGGAGCTGCCCTTGTCCATGTTGCTCATGGTCATGTCGGTAATGACCCAGACCCCATCGGTCTTCTCGTACGATGAGATCTCCAGCTTCTTGCCCACCTTCCCGTTTGGAAGATAGAACTCCTTCTTCAAGCCGATCCATTCATCCTCCACTACCCAGGCCAGGGTCTTTGCATAGGTGGGTTTTGCTTCCTTGGGGATGCTCTCGACTACCAGGCACTTTCTGCCATCGATCATCTCTGTGCGGAGCACCTTGTGTGTGTCTGCACTGGGGTGACGGGTCCCCATGTCGTCGTAGGTGAAGTCCGATCCCATGAATGATTCATTTTTCTTATCCCCGGCTACACGCTTGGTCCGCTTCAAGGCCGGCAGGTATATCCACTGGTCATCGCTTCTTCCATCAGAATAGCTGTAGCTGAGGAAGCTGGTGTCCTTCACATCAGAGGGGGCGAGGAAGAACATGATCTTCTTCTCTCCGCCTGCATCATTTTGCCTGAACTGCTGGATGCTCCTCTCCCGGGTGGAACCCCTGGAGTTGGTCAGTGTCATCACTAGCGTGGCACTCATGTTGTTACCGCTGTCCCGGGTATACACCGCCTGCATAACCTCTTCGCCGCTGTAGGCGGCAGAGAGGGAGAGCAAGGCGATTAGGGCGATGGCAACGCTGGTTGCCATGCGTTTCAGATTGTTGTTCTTCATACTTTGTTGACTCCTGTATTTGGTAGTTGTAGGTGTTGTATCTTCTTGGGCAGGAAGCGTCCCTTCCTGTCCAGATGATTTATGATGACGATAAGGATGGTGAGGGTGAGCAGCGCACTCATAGCCATGTTCAGCATGATCAGGGCGCCTACCTGCCTGTTGGGCGGGAAGACGCTGAACAGCAGGACGGCGAAGCCTCCCATCACGGCGATGGCATTCAGGATGATCGCGCGCCCTGTATGGGAGATCGTCTCCTTTGTCGCATCCTCCCTGCTATAGCCCTTCAGCCTGCGGTTGGTGTAGTGCTCAAGCAGATGGATGGAGTAGTCGACCCCGATGCCCACAGCAATACTGGAGATGAGGGCGGTTGCCGAACTGAGGGGTATGTCCAAAAGGCCCATCACGCCGAAGTTGACCACAGCGGTGATGGCTATGGGTACAGTCCCTGCAAGGCCCACCCAGATATTCCTGAACAGCAGCGTAAGCAGCAGGGCCACTATGACAAAGGAGAGGCCCAGGCTTATGATCTGCCCCTTGAGCAGCAGCGAGGAGAATATGAACGTCTTGTAGCCGCTTCCTGCAAAGCTGATCGTTACCCCATGGGCAGCAAAGGTGGGTGCCGCCTCCTCGGCGAGCGCTATGATCGAGCCCAGGACTGCCGAGCTGTCGCTCTTCAGCTGGAAGGTGATGTTCGCCTTGGTGTAGTCGTAGTCGACGACCTTCTCCAAGGTCTCGGGGTCCCCTGAGAACTCATACAGCAACAGGTACTGCGCAACCAACTCCCTGCTCTCGGGCACTCGCTCAAAGCTCTCATCATTTTCATGCATGACCAGGTTCATCTGCTTGAGGAACGTGGTCAGCGAGAAGGTGGCCCCTACCATAGGGTCCTGGGAAAGCCTCGTCTGCAGGTCATCCATAGCCCTGAGCACTCCAGGCTCCTTGAAGGTCCCCTCGTCCTCACCGCTGAGGATGATGTTCAAGGAGGATGTTCCTCCGAACTTCTGGTTCACAAACGCATCGGTCAGTGCAATGGGGGAGTCCGCCTCGAAGTTGGCCAAAAAGCTCGTGTCGATCCAGACCTTGGTCGCCCCGTATCCCGCAACCAGGATGATGAGGACGGTTATGATGATGACCGCTTTTTGGTGGTCGATGAGCAAAGAACCCCAACGGTGGTCCTTGGCAATTCCCTTTGGGCTTGGGGTGGGCTCTTGTGCACCCCTTCCCTTTTTCTCCTTCTTTTTGGGAATCCCAAACAGGTAGATGGAGGCGGGGAATAGGATAAGGGCCAAGAGCATCTCACTGATTACCCCAATGGCGGCAAACAAGCCGAAATACCGTACAGGAAGCACTTCACTGGTCATCAGGGCCATAAAGCCGATGGCTGTGGTCAGGGCGGTCATGAAGATGGGGCGTATCATCTCCTTAAGGGTCGCCTGTGCCAGATGCTCCCGGCTTATGGTGGGGTCGTCCTCGATCCTGTGGTGGATGGCGTTGTGCATATGGATGCCGTAGGCCACCCCGATGGCTATGAGCATCACCGGTATCATGGTGTCCACTGCATAGACGGGGATGCCCAACAGCGTCTTTGAACCAAAGGCAAACAGCGTACCGAACAGGACGATGACCATATTGATGGTGGTGTCACGTACTGACCTGAGCAGGATATAGAGCAGGATGATCATGAACAGGATGACAAGGGGGAACATGATGGCCATGTCCTTCGGTCCCAACTCTGCAAGCGAGCCCTCTACGATGGGCCTGCCCGCAACATAGATGCGTTCGGGTCCTTCCCAGCTCCTGGCATACTCGACCAGTCTCTTCTGAAGCGAGGTGGCATCACTGTCGGGATGTATCTCGGCAATGATGAGCGTTGCTGTTGAGTCAAAGCTCACATTCCTCCCATGTATCATGGAGTTCGCCTTGACACTCGCCTCCAGGGCTGCAAGCTCTTCCTCAGTGGTGGGAACGTCCGTATAGAAGGGCCGGACCTCCATATCACCGTCATAGGAGGTGATGTTGTCGGCTGTTGCCAGGGAGGTGACCTTTCCTGCTGCTATCTCCTCAAACTGCTGGGGGAGATCTTGTGTGATCTTCTTGATCTTTTCCAGCGTGGTGGCGTTATATATGGATGTGGGGTGCTCGACCACCAACAGGATGGCATCCTGTATGTTGAAGAGCTCCTCGGCCTCATCGCTGGCCACAAAGGCCGGGTGGGTCGAGGGCATATACTTGGTAAGGTCGGTCACCAGCTTTGCATTGGTTGCAATGCCAAAGACAAATAGCGAGAGCAGGGCAATGAGTACTACTAGGATAAGCAGTGGTTTTTTTGCCAAAGAAGTGAAAAATCTCATACAGCCTCCAAAGTTTGTTAACGTTAACTAACCGAATAGGTACAACGAACCTATCTGGCTAGATTTGTTCTGGTCTAGTTCAAAGTGAATAGGTGGACAAAGGTCCTGTGCAAGAGGGGTGCATAGGAGAGAAGCCCATCCTGCTCTCCTTGCAGATGCCATCTGGATACGGTGAGCCGTATGGCGCCAAAGGTCATCAGGGCAAGTTGCTCTGCACCAATATCGGTGCGGCACCCTCCCTCACCTGCGATATGGGAGAAGTAGTGGGTAAGGGTGGAGAGGTTCTTGTCCAGGAGGGCGTTCAACTGAGGGCGAAGGGCGGGGTCTGCATTGAACGTCTCCTCTGCAAAGAGCAGGAGTGAGAAGGCCTTGTTCTGTTCTAGCTCAGCGAACAGGGTATCCAGAAAGTGCCTGAACTGCTCACTGGAAGAGCCCGAGGGCTGGACAAAGCCGATAAAGTTGTGGGCGATCTTACTCTCAAGGTACTCCAGGGTCGCCACCAACAGCTCGTGCTTGCTTGCAAAGTGCCGGTAGAACGCAGGCTCGGATACCCCGACCCTTTCCGCAACGTTGCGTATGGTGAGCTTTTGTATGCCTGCTTCGCTGGTGAGCTGAATGGCGGCTTCCAGGATCTCTATCTGACGTGGGCTTAACATGAATACCTCGCTTTTAGTTAACGCTCACTAACCTACAACCATTCTCTTTTTTTGGCAAGGGGTTTTGTTCATTTTTGGTGAAATATGTAAAAACAAGAGGATTCAAGGCAGAAAAAAGAGCTGGTCCATATGAACCAGCTCTTTTTGGTGTCATGGCCTTTATCAGGTGTTGACGCGCTCGAGGTACTCTTTGGTCTCGGTGTTGACCCTGATCTTCTCACCCTGCTTGATGAAGATGGGCACCTTTACCTTGAGCCCCGTCTCGGTGGTCACGTATTTGGTTGCTCCCTGCACTGTATCACCCTTGACGGCCTCTTCAGCCTCGGCAACCAAGAAGACCACCTTGGGTGGAATCTGGATATCCAGCAGCTGTGCTTCCCAGAAGGTGCAGCGGTAGGTCTCGCCATCTTTCATGAGGTACTCAAGGTCGGGGAAGGTAGCCATGGGCACTTCCAACTGCTCGAAGGTGTCGGTGAGCATGAGGTGGAAATGTTCGCCATCATTGTAGAGGTACTGGCAGTCACGGTCACTGACCATGATGTCCTCGACGGAGTCCTGTGTCTTTATGGTCTCACTGAGAGACTGTCCGGTGGAAGGGCTTTTCATTTTCAGACGTACAAATGCCGACCCCTTGCCGGGGTTTACAAATTCACGGTCGACGACAATAAAAGGCTGTCCCTTGATCAATAGGGCGGTACCCTTTTCTATTTGACCTGCTTTAATCATGCTAATTACCTCATATATTGGATTTACACTTATTTACGGCTATTAAAAGTACCAGAAAAAGGAAAAAGAATCACCCCCTCAAGGCTTGATTCTCCCATAAGCAGCATTTGCAGCCTGTCCAGGCCCAGGGCAACGCCCGAACACTGGGGGTAATTGGTGAATATTTCTGCAAAGTTTGGATCGGCATCGGGGATGACAAGGTCGGTTTGCGCCCTCTGCTGGATGAGGATGGCATACGCTTTTCGGTAGTACGCCTCCACCTTCCGGGCGTCGGTCTCCTCGTCGTAGCAGTTGGCTATCTCAACGCCCCCTGCATACATCTCCCATCTTCTGCGGTAGTTGCCCTCCCGCTTTGCCAGGCAATCTATCTGGGCAGGGTAGCGGTCCAGCACCAAGGGCCTCTCTTGGGGAAGGTTCGGCTCCACCAGCGTCAGGAATATCCTGTTGAAGGTATCCTCCCAGCTCTCCGGCTTGTCGGGAACCGACAGGCCAAGTCTTCTTGCCTCGATGGCGAGGCTGCCCTGGCTCTGGTTCTTATCCAGGTCGACCTGGGCGTACTGCCACATGGCCTGGGAGACCGTCAGCCGGTCAAAGGGCGGCTTGAGGTGGTCGGGTCCGTCAAGGTGGGCGAACAGCTCCTCGGTCAGGGCTATGGAGTCCTGCTCGTCCATGCCGACACTGTAGTACTCAAGCATCGAGAACTCGGGGTTGTGGTGGCGCCCGATCTGCTCGCTGTTGCGAAAACAGTGCCCGATCTGGTAGATGTTGCCGAAATCCCGGGCTATGAGGCGCTTCATGTAGACCTCTGGTGAGGGGATGAGATAGAGCTCGCTCGAGCCGACAAACTCGTTTTCAAAGCGTGTGGCGAAGTTCTCTATGGTCGGTTCAGGGATGAGGTCCGGCGAGAGAGAGGGTGTTTCAACCTCCAGGTAGCCTTTCTGGTCGAAGAAGGTGCGTATGTCCCGGTTGAGCCGGCTCCTGAATTGCGCTGCTTTTTTCATTGCCCCATCTTATCCAAACCGGGGCACTTGTTGCAAGGCCGCCTACCCCTACTGTATACTGCCCCACATGGAAAGCTATAATAGAGATGATATCATATTTGCCCTGGCAACCCCCTGGGCGCAGAGCGCCCTGGCGGTGATCAGGGTAAGCGGAGCGGGGTGCAGAGCTCTGCTCGCCACCTCCTTTTCAAGGCCCAAGGCACTGCTGGAGGCACCCAATGCCACGCTGGTGCATGGCTACCTCACCGACGGACCGCTCGGACCTCGCCTTGATGAGGTGGTTGTCGCCGTTTATGAGCAGGGCCACGGGTATACCTCAGAAGAGGCCCTGGAGTTTACCTGCCACGGCTCGCTTCCGGGCCTGCAGAGGATCCTATCCTCCTTCAGGAGGCTCGGCATGAGGAATGCCGAGGGTGGGGAGTTCACCTTCCGTGCCTTCCTGCATGGGCGGATGGACCTTACCCAGGCAGAGGCTGTGCAGGAACTGGTCTCCTCGCAAAGCGAACGCAGCCAGGCCCTTGCCCTCTCGCGCCTCAGCGGGGGTCTGAAAGAGCAGATAGAGGCCTTGAAGAGGAGGCTGCTGACCCTTCTTGCCCAGGTGGAGGTCCAACTCGACTATGCTGAGGACGAGGTTGATGACTTCACCTTTCCCCGCTCCGAGCTTGAGGCCATCAGGGACGCCCTCTCCCTGCTGGCTTCGACATATGCTGTCGGGCGCCTTTACGGCCAGGGGGCGAGGATCGTCCTTGCCGGGGCGACCAATGTCGGCAAGAGCACGCTCTTCAACCTCCTGCTCAAGCAGGACCGTTCGATAGTCAGTGATATCAAGGGCACCACGCGCGACTATATTGAGGCGGACTGTCTTATTGAAGGAATACCGGTGCGCCTGTATGATACTGCAGGGTTGCGCGAGAGCCTGGACACCTTGGAGAGTGCAGGGATCAGGAAGACTGAGCAGCTCATCGGACAGGCGGACCTGGTGGTCTTCCTTGTGGACAGCAGTGAGGTGGGGCACATCCCCCCTCGCGATGAGCGCACCCTCATCGTGTACAGCAAAAGCGACCTCTTCAAGGCCCCTCAGGGCGAGCTTGCCATCTCCGCACAGAGCGGAGCCGGCATCAAGGCCCTGGTGGAGGCGATCGCCAAGCGCTTGGGTGCAGGCTTTGGCTCTACCGGCGATGAGCAGGTTGTCATCGAGAGCGAACGCCAGAGCCTGGCCCTCGGCGGTGCGGCAACGGCCCTTGGCCGTGCCCTGGCACTTGTGGATACGGATGTTCCGCTGGACATAGTTGCAGTGGAGATCGGGGAGGCGATGCAGAACCTCGGTGAACTTACCGGGGAGGTCACCCCCGCGGATATACTCACGGAGATATTCAGCGGTTTCTGCGTAGGGAAGTAAGATGGATTACGATGCAATAGTGGTCGGTGGGGGGCATGCTGGAATTGAGGCGTGCCTCGCCCTGGCTAGAATAGGATACAGGACGCTGCTGGTTACACAGAACCTCGACTCGATCGGCAGGCTCTCGTGCAATCCCGCCATAGGCGGGCTCTCCAAGGGCAATATCGTGCGCGAAGTGGACGCCCTCGGTGGGGAGATGGCGCATTTGATAGACCACTCCATGATCCAGTACAGGATCCTCAACCGCAGGCGGGGGCCTGCAGTGCAGGCTCCCCGTGCCCAGGCTGACAAGTTCACCTATGCACGCCTTGCCAAGGAGACCCTGGAAGCACAGTCGAACCTTGCCCTCTTCATGGATACCGTGGTGGATATCCTGCTGGACAAGGAGGGCAGGACCATTGTCGGCGTCAGGACCGAACGGGGGCACAGCATATCGGCGAAGGTCGTTGTCCTCACCACCGGCACCTTCATGGATGGAAGGATTTTCATCGGCGAGTATGATGCACCCAACGGGCGCCTGGACGAGCCTGCGGCCATCGGCTTGGGTGAGGCTTTGCGCAAGAAGGGCTTTCCCCTGGGGCGGATGAAGACCGGCACCCCAGCTCGTGTACGATCCTCCTCGCTGGACTTCTCCAAGATGGAGCTCCAGGATGGGGACCCCGTGCTCATGCCCTTCAGCTTTGACTACGACAGTGTCGAGCGCCCCATGCTCCCCTGCTACATCACCTGGACCAATGAGGAGACGCATAAGATCATAGGGAGGAACATCCACCGATCCCCCCTCTATGGAGGGAAGATCGTGGGGCTCGGGCCCCGCTACTGCCCCTCCATCGAGGACAAGGTGGTTCGCTTTCCCGACCGTGACCGCCACCAGATATTTGTGGAGCCAGAGGGGACAGGCACCGAGGAGATGTACCTCAACGGGATATCCTCGTCGCTGCCTGAGGATGTGCAGTGGGACTACATCCATAGCATTGCAGGGCTGGAGCATGCCCAGATCATGCGCCCAGGCTATGCGGTGGAGTATGACTACATCGACCCTTTGAACCTCTTTCCCTCGCTGGAGAGCATGCATGTCCAGAACCTCTTCATCGCAGGGCAGACCAATGGCACCAGCGGCTATGAGGAGGCTGCGTGCCAGGGCCTTATGGCCGGCATCAATGCCGCCCAGAAGCTCAAGGGGGAAAAACCCCTCATACTCGCGCGCAATGAGGCGTATACCGGTGTCCTTATCGATGACCTGGTGACGTTGGGCACGAAGGAACCCTACAGGATGTTCACCTCCCGTGCCGAGTACCGCCTGAACCTGCGCCATGACAGCTGTGACCAGCGCCTGACGCAGAAGGGCTATGATGTGGGGTTGCAAGGTGAAGAGAGCCTGTTGCGCCTCAAGGCGAAGCTGGAGAAGATCGAAGCGGTCAAGGATCTGCTTGGCAAGCACAAGTATGGGCACAAAAGTGCCCTTGAGGCGCTGAAGGTGCCCGAAATTACTATGGGCAACCTCCAGGAGGTCATAGCAGAGCTCGCCCAGTTTGAGGAACCCATCCGCTACCAAGTTGAGCTTGAGGTGAAGTACGCCGGATACATCAACCGCCAGGACCGCCAGGTCTCCCGGTTCGAGAAGCTTGAGGGCCTGGAGATTCCCTCCGATTTCAACTATGACGCATTGGATGGGATCAGCACCGAATCACGGGAGAAGTTCAAGAAGATCAGGCCCCACTCTGTGGGCCAGGCCACCAGGATCAGCGGGGTACGCAACGGCGATATCGCCATCCTCATTCTCCATGTGGACAAGGGAGGCAGAAATGGGTAGGTACGATGCACTTATCACCGGATCGCTCGAGGCGCTGGGCATGAGTTTTGACAAGGCCCAGATGGTTCAGCTCAATGCTTATATAGCGGAACTGGAGCTGTGGAACCCCATCTACAAGCTGGTAGGTGCCCAAGGCGAGGATCTGATCACCAGGCATATCATAGACAGCTTGAGCGCTGTCCCTGTGATGCGGGGCCTTCTGGCCTCCCTTGGCCCTGATGCCCAGGTTGCTGATCTTGGCTCGGGGGCGGGGCTTCCCGGCATCCCGTTGGCCATTGCGTTGCCCGATCATAGCTTCACGCTGGTGGAGCGTATGGGCAGGCGGGTAGGGTTCTTGCGCAACGCCCTGGCTGTCTGCCGCCTCGGAGATAGGGTGGAGGTCCTTGATAGGGACCTGAAGGAGGTTGACCGCCTCTTTGGTCTGATAACCTTCAGGGCCTTCCGTCCGTTGTATGAGGTCCTCGATCTTGTGTGGCCCATACTCACCCCCGATGGGGTGGTCTGCGCCTACAAGGGGCAGGCCACCTCCCTGAGCGAGGAGCTGGAGAAGGTACGCCTGACATGCGCCAATTCCTGGACACCTACGGTTGTTCCGCTCCTTGTTCCGCACCTGGATGCTGAGCGAATGCTCTGTCTGCTGAAGAAAGCTTGATACCTGAGGCGATGTGGGGTGTTAATAAGCTATGAGGAGATGGTTGTGAAAAAAAAGACGAACAAATATATAGTGGCAGGTGGTGTGGTCCTGCTCATCCTTGGGCTGTTGCTTGGCTTTGCCCTGGCATCCACCCAATGGGGAAAGGCTCCCCCGTTTGTAGGGAAGGCTCTTGCCCTGCTGTCCAAAGGGGTTGGGTTCTTTGCCTCCGACTCACCCCTGGCCCTCCTGCCCTTTGTGGGGATGCTCTTTCTCTGGAGCGGGATGTGCTTCTCCTTTCGCAACAAGAGGCTTTTTTCACTAGTCTTCATCCCTCTTTCAGCTCTTATGTTCTACACCCTGCTGGTGCTCTCCCATATGCTGCAAGGCAGCCCCAGACCGCGTTTCTTGCAACCCTTGCTCTACGCCTTTGATGCCGAACCCCGCCTAGCTTCTCTGAGGGTGGTAGTTCTCTTCCTCCTGGAGATGGGTCTGTTTGTCATCCTTACCCTCATCGGTGACGGCCTTGACCGCCGCCAGCAACGAAGGGAAGCGTTCCAGACCCTGCTCGACAGGGCAAACGGTGGCGAGAGTGTAGACTTGAGCACCCTTTCCCCATGGCAGAGACGCTCCTTCAAGCGCGCTCAGAAGCGATTTGCCAAGGCTCGGGATACGGGTGCAGACGAGGAGGCGAGTGTCCTCCTGCACAAGAAGCCTGTTGAGGTGGAAGTTGACATCCTCAGTGATGAGAGGCTCTCATTTCCCCCTATAGTTGAGGTTCCCACCCTGAGCAACCTGCACAGGAGAAGGGATAGGAAGCTCAAAGGCGACCACTTCCTTGATGTTGAGGAGCATCCCGGTGTTGATGTGGGGATGGTCAGTGTGGGGGCCCTTGATACCATCAGGGGGGAGCTGGACCGCAATAAGGGCCTTTCCTATCTGGAGATGAAGCAACGCGAGCTGCAAGAGAAGCGCGAAGCGGAAGATAGGGCCAAAAAAGAAGAGAAAAGTGAAGAAAAGCAAGAACCTGCTGAGAAAAAGCAAGAACCTGCTGAAGAGAAGAAATCCCTGGGAAAGCTCTCAGGCTTTCTGCAAGGTGCCTTGGAAGCGGTAGGCAAGGGTCCCTCCACCCCGGTAGAGCCAAGGCCCGAACCCACGGGGAAGGCCCGGGGGATGCTCGCCGAGGCTGTCGCTTCAAAGGAGAAGAGAGCCGGCCTTGAGGCTGTAGCCCTCGGGGTGAAGATGCCCCAGGATAGGGATGATGACCAACCTCTGCGCATCCGGGAGAGGATCCTCTCGGTGCGTCCACCCCGCTTTGAGAAGGAAGGCGAAGCCGAGGAGCTCTCCCCTGTCGCCCAGGGCATCAGTACATTTGCTCCCCACAGCACGGCCCGTCCCATCAATGGGGGTTTTAGCGAAGACGCCCCTGTACCCGTCGTTGAGCTTTCTGACGAGGAGGACCTGCTTGAGGTCGCCAGCGGGGTGGGGGGTCTGGTAGGATCCGAAGGGGGCTCCAGCGCCCTGATCAACCGCGGCAGGATCACGTACCACTATCCTCCCGAGTCGATCCTGGTCACCTATCCCAAGATAGGCAATGAGATCAACGAGGAGACCCTTGAAAGGGGCAGGATTCTGGTTGCCACCCTGGAGCAGTTCAACGTGCATGTCGAGCTGACCAACATAGTCAGGGGCCCGACGGTCACCATGCTTGAGATCCTTCCCGCCCCCGGAGTGCGGGTGAATGCAATCGTAAATCTTGCCGACAACATCGCCATGGCCCTCGCTGCGAAGCAGGTGCGTATCGTGGCCCCCATTCCGGGCAAGAGCGCCGTTGGCATTGAGATACCTAACCAGAAGCGGGATGTCATCGGATTCAAGGAGATGCTCCCCGCCATGGATATGCGCCAGTACAACATTCCCATGGTGCTTGGAAAGAACCTTATGGGAGAGCCGGTGGTCATGGATGTGAGCACCTCACCCCACCTGCTCATTGCCGGGTCCACAGGAAGCGGAAAGAGTGTCTGCGTAAACTCCATGATCTGCTCGATCCTCTTCAGGAGAAGCCCCAAGGAGGTGCGCCTGATCCTGGTCGACCCGAAGATAGTCGAGCTGAGCATCTACAACGGCATTCCCCACCTGCTTACTCCGGTGATCCATGATCCCAAGAAGACCCTGAAGGCCTTCGACTTCTGTCTCTACGAGATGGACCGCAGGTATCGGCTGCTGCAAGGCATCAACGCCAGAAACATTCTGGGGTACAACGAGAAGATAACCCAGGAGCGCCTCGCCAGGGAGAGGCTACCCTATATCGTTGTGGTGATCGACGAGTTTGCCGACCTCATGCATACGGTGGGCAAGGAGCTGGAGAACAAGGTCTCGCGCCTTGCCGCGATGAGCCGGGCGGTCGGTATCCATCTGGTTCTTGCCACCCAAAGGCCTAGTGTCGATGTCATCACCGGTGTCATCAAGACAAACATCCCCACCCGCGTAGCCTTTGCCGTGACCAGCACCACAGACAGCCGCATCATCATCGATGAAGGTGGTGCTGAGAAGCTGCTTGGGCGCGGTGACATGCTCTACCTTGCAAGCAGTGACCCCACCCCCGAGCGTATCCAGGGGGCATTCCTCAGTGACAGGGAGGTTGAAGAGGTTGTGCAGTTTGCATCCAAGCAGGGTGTTGCCGACTTTATCGACGACTCGTTCTTTGAGGATGACGAGCCTGCCTCCAGTGGCGGCGGCTTTGACAGTGGGGATGGCAATGATGAGGAGGCTCTGTTGGAGGAGGCCCTTGCAATCGTAGTCGAACGCAAGAGCGCCTCTGCCTCATACCTGCAGAGAAGGCTGAAGATCGGCTATAACCGTGCAGCACGTCTGATCGAACTGATGGAGGAGCTCGGCTACGTGGGCCCTCCCAACGGCAGCAAGCCACGCGAGCTGCTCAAGATTCCCTAGGCAAAACAGTTGAAGACACGAACAGATATTCTGGTGATAAAGAAGGTCCCCCAATGGTAAGAGAACACGCAGTGCGAAACGGCAAGATAATCCTGGAACAGGAGGCTTGCCTGCCTATAACAAGCAGGGAGGTCCAGTTCGGATTCTCCACCTATGAATCCATCAGGGTGGTCGAGTCCCACCCTGTGCACCTTGAGGACCACCTCATCAGGCTCGAAAACTCGTGCAAGGGTATCGGCCTGATCCACCCGTTCACCTCTGGAGAGCTCACCGACTGGGTGCATGAGCTCATCAGGGTGGACCTGTTGGAGGAGGCTTCGGTGCGGATTTTGGTGGTTGGGGGGAAAGAGCCTCTCTGCTTTATCACAGCCGCCCCACTATTGACCTACCCCGATAGCCACTACTTTGAGGGTGTGAAGGCGATCACCTACGAAGGTGAGCGCCTGATGCCCTCGTGCAAGACAGGAAACCTCCTGCTCAACTACATGGCCTTGGAGAAGGCGCGTTCTGAAGGTGGGTTTGAAGCCCTGCTCATAGACCGAAACGGCAAGGTACTTGAGGGGACCAGAAGCAATTTCTTTGCCTTCAGGGAGGGCAAGCTCTATACGGCTGGGGACGATGAGGTGCTGTTGGGCATTACGCGAGATCGCATCATCAAGGCAGCGACCATGTTGGGCATCGAGGTTGTCCTTGAGGCACCGCTTGCCAAGGATCTGCATGCATCGCTGTATGATGAGGCTTTCATCTCTGCAACCAGCATGGCTGCAATGCCGCTTTCAAGGGTGGACAGCGTGACCTTCAAGCCTCCCTTTGAGCGTACCAATGCCATCAAGGCGCTGGTACGCTCATGGGAGCTTGAGGATTAGGGAAGGCAGGTAGGGGGGTGGTTGGTGATTATGCCGTCGACCTCCCATCTGACCAACCTGTCCAGGCTCTCCTTGTCGTTCACAGTCCATACATTCAAGGCGATACCCAGCTCCTTGCACTCGTCGACCATCTCCTGGTCGATGAGGTTTTTGCCTGGGTGTACAAAGGCAAAGCCCATGCTCTTGGCTTGGTAGGCGATGTGCCGCAGTGATCGGTCCTCAAAGAGCAGGCCGCACGGAATATGAGGATTCAGTTCTCTGATCTTCACTGCAGAGAGCCAGTTGAAGGAGGAGAAGAGCACCTTCTCCCCAATATCAAACTTCCTTGCCATTTCTGTGAGAGCCTCCTCTATCCCTTCATAGTATTGGATATTGGTTTTTATCTCGACATTGCTGATGATGTCCTTGTCCCTGATATAGGTGCAGTACTGCTCGAAGCTGGGGATGGGGGTATGGTCGAACATGTCGCAGAAAGGCTTGCCTGCATTGATCCCAACCAGCTCATCGAGGGTATAGTCCTGTACGCTTCCTGCAACCCCTGTGGTCCTTATGAGAAGCTCATCGTGTATGATGACAAGCTTGCCATCTTTAGAGAGGTGCACGTCCAACTCTATACCTTGCGCCCCTGAGGCAACCGCCTCTTCGAAAGCAAGCATGGTGTTCTCAGGATATCGCCCGCTGTAGCCCCTATGGGCAAATATGTTCATCGTCTGTTCCTTGTACTGTGGGTATGGTCTTTTCTAATGGTTGAGGATCTGTGAGAGGAAGAGCTTGGTCCTGTCGCTTTTGGGGTTGTTGAAGAACTCATCGGGGGGAGCTGCCTCCACTATCTTGCCTCCATCGAAGAACAGGACAGTATCGGCTACAGCCTTGGCAAATCCCAGCTCATGGGTAACAACCAGCAGCGTCATATTGTTGTCGGCAAGCTCTGTCATGACATCGAGCACCTCCTTGATCATTTCAGGGTCGAGTGCGCTGGTCGGTTCGTCAAAGAGCATGAGTTCAGGATCCATTGCAAGGGAGCGGGCTATGGCGACCCTCTGCTGCTCTCCTCCTGAGAGCTGGTTGGGATATTTCAACGCCTGGGCCTTTACACCCACCCTGTCCAGAAGTTCCATGGCACGGGTCTCCGCCTCGTCCTTGCTCAGCTTGCGGATCCATATGGGTGCCAAGGTGATGTTGTGCAGTACGCTCAGGTGGGGGAAGAGGTTGAACTGTTGGAACACCATCCCGATCTTGCTACGGATCTTGTTGATGTTCTTGATGTTGTGGTCCAAGGGTATGCCATCGACGATGATCTCCCCTCTCTGGTATTCCTCCAGGGCGTTGATGGTCCTGATGAAGGTAGACTTGCCGCTTCCTGAGGGGCCTATGATGACAGAGACCTCCCCGCGGTAGATGGTGTGCGTAATGCCCTTGAGCACTTCGAATTCGGGGGTATACCATTTGTGCACATCCTTAAAGACAATCAGTTCTTCTTTCTGTGTATCTGCTTTCATGCTTGGTTTCCTTATTTTTTGATGTTTCCGGTTACGCCCAACTTCTTCTCCAGCACCATACTTGCCTTTGAAATGCTGAAGCAGAGCACGAAGTACAGGGCACCTTCAAAGAAGAGTACCTGGGCACTTCCGCTGAGGTACTTGGGGTTGCTTACAATGGAGGTCGATATGCCGATGAGGTCCAGCATGCCGATGATGCTGATGAGGCTTGTGTCCTTCAACGCTGAGGTAAACGAATTGACCAATACCGGTATCATGCGCTTGAGGACCTGCGGCAGGATGATGAAGGCCATGGTCTTCGTAGGTCCGAGGTTGAGGCTGGTTGCAGCCTCATACTGGGTCCTGCTTATCCCTTGCAGGCCTCCTCGCAGAGCTTCAGCCATATAGGCGCTGTGGAACATGACCACACCGGTAAGGGCCCTGATGAAGACCGAAGGGGACCATCCTTGGGGAAGTGCCATCGGAAGGATGAGGTAGCCGATGAAAAGGATGGTTATAAGGGGGACTCCACGGATTGTTTCAATGAGGAAGATACAGATGCTCTTGACCACCTTCATGGAGCTCCGCCGTCCAAGGGCGAGCATGAGCCCGATGGGGAGGGAGAGGAAGATGCTGGTAAGGCTGATCAGCAGGGAGAGCAGGAGTCCTCCCCAGAGGTTGGTCTTCACTACGGGAAGGAAGCCCCCCACGCCCCTGATGATGAAGAAGCTCAAGGGGAGCAACAAGATCCAGCCACCTGCAACCATGATGGTCTTTTTCTGTTGCGCCAATTGTGTACCCACAAAGAATGAAACGAACAGCAATAGGGCTGTCGCTAGCATGCTGACCTTGTTGAACAAGCTGAAATTGAGCAGTGCCAGCAATAGGATGGAGATGAGGATGAGGTACATGACCTTAGGAGGCCTTGTCCTGTTCATGCTGAAGGTCAGCCCAAAGAACAGGGCTGCATACCAGAGGCAGAACCATACTCTCCATAGCTGGTCCATGGGATAGCTGCCGGTGAGGATGAGCTTGAGGTTTGCCGAGATGACCGTCCAGTCCCACGAAAAGAGAGGGATGAGGGATTTGGTCACCAGCAGGTAGAGGATTGTCAGGGAGAGCAGCGTCAGGGCTGTGTTCAGGGCAGATGAGAAGAGGTTCTTATGAACCCAATAGAGCAGGGGATGCTCAATTTCCCTGGGTGTCTTGAAGGGGTCGTGTTGTAGTTCCAAGGCCATGCTTACCTCTCCTTAATCTGTACGCGTCTGTTATAGATGTTCATGACCAGGCTTGTCAGCAAGCTCAGCCCCAGGTAGATGGCCATGACCAGTATGATCATCTCCAGGGCTCTTCCGGTCTGGTTGATGATGGTTCCTGTAATGGCAAAGAGGTCGGGGAATCCTATTGCCACACCAAGTGAGGTGTTTTTTGCAACACCGAGGAACTGGCTGGTCAAAGGGGGTATGACCACGACCTTTGCCTGGGGGATGATGACCAGACGAATGGTTTTCATATGGCTCAATCCCAGTGACCTTGCCGCCTCTATCTGGCCCTTGGGGATGCCCTGGATGCCTGCTCGGAAAATCTCAGCTATGAAGGCTGAAGTATAGAGTATGAGCCCTGAAAACAGGCTGAACCACTCAGCTGTCACATGCAAGCCTCCGGAGATATTGAACTTGCCCATCACCGGAATCTCCTTGGTGAGGGCGGCATTGGGCAAAAGAAAATAGGAAATTACGGCAAGGGCTAGGAATGCAAGGGTTGGGTAGAGGATGGTCCTCTGCTCCTTTGCCGTGAGCTTTTCCCGTCTTTTCAGGAAAATGAGCACGCCAATGGCAACGACAAGGGAAAGCACGAGGGCTATAAGCCAAGGCTGGAAGTGTTCATTGGGTTTGAACCATGCCATGCTGATGCCTCGGTTGGAGAGGGAGAAGGAGAGCAGTGTCTCTCCGTTTGGCCCAAGGCGCTCTCCGGCCATTATGCCGGTCTTGATACCCGGGAGCCTTAGGAAGAAGGCCCGGTACCAGATGAGCAGCAACAGCAACAAGGGGATGTTTCGTATGATTTCGATGTAGAGCACTGCCAACTTGTTGATGATCCAGTTGGAGGAGAGCCTGCACAGGGCAATGATAAGCCCCAGTATGGTTGAAACTATAATGGCAAGGAATGAGATGGAGATGGTGTTCAGAAATCCTGCCGCTATCATCCTCAGGTTGCTGCTTGTGTTGCTTACCTCGATGACGGACTCCCCGATATCAATATTGCTTACCATCCGCAGGAACTTGAGGGAGGGGATCATCCCGATCTTGGAAAGCGAATCCACGATGTTGCCATATATCAGTGCTGTCAGGATGATGACAACCAGGGCAAAGATGAATTGGGAGAGCCTTTGGCGCTTATACTTGTCTTGCCAAAGGGGGATGCTCTTGCTTTGAGAATGCATACGGACCTCCATGCCCTAGAGAGTGCCCCTGCCTCACAGGAGGCAGGAGCTTTGCGCACTACGATCAGTTGAATGGATTGGCGTAGAACAGCCCGCCTTGGTTCCAAGGCTTGTTGTAGCCTCTGGTCACCTTCATCGGTATTCCCAGATTCCTGTCAAAGATCTCACCATAGTTGCCTGCCTGCTTGATCACCTGGTATGCCCAGTCTTTGGAAAGTCCCATCATCGGTCCGAGTTCCTTGCCGGCTCCCAAGACATTCTTGATTTCAGGGCTGGTTGTCGTTGCGAGCACCTGGTCGACATTAGCACTGGTGATGGCATGCTCATCCCCGAAGAAGAGGGCGAACAAGGTCCACTGGCAGATGTCCTTCCAGTTGCTGTCCCCATGACGCACTGCAATGCCAAGGGGTTCTTTGCTGATGGTCTCTTCAAGACCCTTGAAGTCACCTGCATTTTCAAATTGGGCAAGGAATACCACTGCAGAGGATTTGTCCACAGATACAGCATCAACCCGTCCGTTGATGAAGGCGCTCTTCATCTCATCAAGGTTCTCAAATGTCAGTGGGCGGTACTTGATCTGCTTGCTCGCCATGATGGCTGCAAGGTTTGTCTCGGTGGTGCTTCCGGTCAGCACAGCGATGGATGCGCCTGCAAGGTCTTCCATGGTATTGATGCCGATGTTGTCCCGTACCACAAAAGTCTGCCCGTCATAGAAGTAGGGTGAGGTGAAGTCCAGCCCAAGCTCGGTGTCACGCGTGGTGTTGATGGTGGCGGTACGGATCAGGACGTCGATCTCTCCACTTTGCAAGGCGATGAAGCGCTCTTTGGAGGTGAGGGGTCTGAACTCCAGCTTGTCAGGCGATCCGAAGACTGCAATGCTCAAGGCTTTTGCCAAGTCAACTTCGAAGCCCTGGTAGGAGCCGTCTTCCTGCAGGTAGGCAAAGCCCGGGTTGGAGGCATTGATGCCTACAATGATGTATCCGCGGTTCCTGATCTGCTGCAGGGTTGATGTCGCCGCTTTTTGTGCAGGTGCCGGTGGTGGTGCTGCTGCAGCTACTGGTGCAGGGGCAGATGCCACGGGGGCTGCTGGAGGAGCCTCTTTTGCTCCACAGCCGACGAACAAGGTCAGGATAGTGAGTAGGGTGATGGCCCAAGCAACTCTCTTTTTCATGATTCTTTCTCCTTTTGTATCTCTTCCAAGGCATCGCCTTGGGATTTACCCCCAGAAACTGTATGTAGGTACGTGGATGGTCTTGGGTTCTGCGTCCCCGTCCTTGTCCTCTATTTGTGCAAGCAAGGTATCACAGGCAATCTCTGCTATCTGTTTGATATCCTGCACGGTAATGAGGAAGTGACCGACAACATGCTCGAGCAGGTTTTTCTGGACGATAAGGTCCTGGGTAAAGGAAAAATTGTCGACCGTCATGAATTCTGATTTGCTCTCACGAAAAGATGACTCCCCATACGCTTTGATGAGGTGTGGCATGTAGAAGCCCGAGTGAAGGAAGATTGCCTCAGGCTTTTTGGGTAGGCTTTCCAGAACCTCTGCCAGATTTGTGTCGTGCTCGCTCTCTCCGCTTGTCAAGATGAAGGATTGCATCCACGGTTCCCGCCCATGGTCCTTCATCGCGGCGATATATCCTTCTTTTCGCAATTTCGCTGTGGAGTTTACAGCCTGGCCCGAGCGGTCCAGCAGCAGTATCTCGCTCTTGCCTGTTTCAAGCATCTTGACCGTCATATCGTAGGAAGCCTTGAAGTGGTCCGAAGAGATGATGTTTGCAGGGACCCCTTCGGCATATCTGTCGACAAAGACAAAGGGGAAGGAGGCTTTTTTCATCCCCTGATAAACCCCCCTTCGTGAAGAGGTGTTGTTCAGCGAGGCGATGAACATCCCATCAAAGAGGCCTGAGCGGTAGAGGCTCAGGGATTCCTGTTCTTTCTTTTCGTCATTGAAGGTGTTGATGACCATAGCCTGGTACCCCTTGGTTATGGCGTACTGCTCTATGTGGTAGATAAGCTCTACAAAGAATCCTACAGGGGTGAAGGGCACTACTATGCCAAGGATCTTTGTATGTTTCGACTTGAGGGCACTGGCAAGGCGGTTGGGGACATAGTTTTCCCGTTCGGCAATCGCAAGGATACGCTTTTGAGTCTCTAGTGCAATTCTTGCTCTGGTTGCCTTGTTGTTGAGCACCAGGGATACTACGGTCACTGAGACCTTTGCCTCTTCTGCTATCTTCTTCAGGCTGGTTCCTGCCATTCCTCTCAACCCCTTTGCTAAAACGTTTGAGCAATTAAAGTATACCATACGTTTTTTAATTCTGTCAAAATATATTCTGCAAATCTCACAGGATGAGTCGCTTTGCCTCTTGTGCTAGCTAGCCCCTGATGACAGAACAAGAGATCCTCGCGGCAGGTAAAAACGTAGGGGATAAAAAACAAGGACTCGATGAAGGACCCCTGTGAGCCTTTGAAGTCGCCTGCCCTTCCTTGGAGAGGTGGACAATTGTGTATTTTTGCTCTATCGTTGTTTAGTGGGGTCCCCATTGGTTGACCCCGGTGAACTCCCAGTTTTCAAATTCTTATAAAGGCGATATATAGATCCATGAAATTTACCGAACTACCCTTAAGTGAGCAAGTGCTCAAAGGCGTTACATCTGCCGGCTTTACCGAATGTACGGAAGTGCAACAGCGCGTGCTTCCCGTAAGCCTTGCCCAGAAAGATGTGATGATCCAATCAAAGACAGGCAGCGGCAAGACTGCCGTCTATGTGCTGACAATCCTGGAAAAGTTTGTACAGGCGGCCAAGGAGGGCAAAACCCATCCTAAGGCCCTCATCGTCGCTCCTACCCGGGAGCTGGCTGTCCAGATCGAAGAGGATACCCTCAAGCTCTCCGCACACATCCCCGGCATCACTGTGGGATGTTTTTATGGAGGGGTGGGGTATGCAAAGCAGGACAAGGCCATCGAGGACGGGTGCGACATCTTTGTCGCCACCCCCGGCAGAATCCTAGACTACCAGAAGATGCACAAGATCGACTTCAGAAACTTTGACATCTTTGTCGTCGATGAGGCGGACCGCCTGTTCGACATGGGCTTCTACCCGGACATCCAGAATATGTTCAGCCTGTTGCGCCCCTGTACCGAGAGGCAGACCATGCTCTTTTCCGCCACGTTGGGCACCAAGGTGAAGAACCTTGCCTGGTCGTTCATGAACAACCCTGTGGAGATTGAGGTCGAGCCTGAGGAGATTACCGTTAAGGCCATCACCCAGGAGCTCTATCACATCTCGAAAAAAGACAAGTTCGGCCTGTTGTTGCAACTCCTGGCCAAGGAAAATCCAGAGAACTGTCTGCTTTTCACCAACACCAAGGCCCGGTGCATCGAGGTTTCCAAACGCCTGTCGCTCAATGGATATGCTGCAAAGTACCTGATGGGGGACCTACCCCAGGCAAAGCGACTTGAGACCATCGACCGCATGAAAGAGGGCAAGATCAAGTTTCTGGTCGCAACCGATGTTGCAGCCCGTGGCCTGCAGATCGATGACCTTGAGCTGGTGGTCAACTACGACATCCCCGATGACTTCGAAAGCTATGTCCATAGGATCGGGCGTACCGCCAGGGCAGGCAAGAGTGGCAAGTCCATCACCTTGGCAGATGAAGAGTATGTATTCGGCCTGGAGCCGATTGAAACCTACATCAACATGAAGATTCCTGTGATCTGGCCAGCTGAGGGTGAACTGCCCGAGGTTGAGGACAAGAGTGCAAAGTTCTCCTTCCGCGACCTGGTGCGCAATGATGAGTACTCCCGCTCCCCCTCCCCCGGCGGCCCAAGAGGCCGTGGTGGCCGACCTGCTCCCGGTGGCAGGAGACCTGCCCCCCGACGTGATGGTCCACCTCCAAGAAGGGAGAGTACCCCCCGTCCCCCACGCAAGGCGCAGGGGTCCAGGCCTGGGCCAGCATCGGCCCCAAGAGGCGGTGCCCCTCAGTCCAGGAGACCAAGCGGTACAGACCATGCAGGACGCAGAAGCGGGTCGAAGAGCTACTCAGAGATCCAGAAGCTCTCCTTGGAAGAGAGGATGTCCTACTACAAGCAGCAGTACTCCAACGAAAGTGGCTCTCCCTCCGCCAGTGGGTCGCCCAGACCAGCTCAGGGTAGAGGTGATGCACGCAAGCCTGTACAGGCTAAGGGTGAAGAGCGAAAGAGCGAACCCAAGCAGGCCCAGGGTCAGCCAAGACAAGCCCAGGGCAACCAGGGTCAGCCAAGACAAGCCCAAGGCCAACAACAGAGAGCTGCTGGGAACAAGAGTGTACCCAGAAAGAGCGTGCCTCCCAGAACAAAAGCTCCTGTCGCCGAGCCAGTGGTGAAAGAACAAGAGGAGAAGGGCGGATTTTTTGCTCGCCTGTTTAGGAAAAAGAAGTAACATGCTCAGACGTTTCATAACATATTACCGACCGTACAAAGGACTGTTTTTTCTTGATATGGGGGTAGCCGTCTTTGCCTCCATCCTGTCCATCATCTTCCCATCCCTGACCCGGCAACTGCTGAAGACGGAGATTCCAGACAAGAATCTCCAAGCGATCCTCATCATATTTGCCGTGATGCTCGTCATCTATGTGCTGCAGGCAATATGCCAGTATATCCGTATGACGTGGGGGCATATCCTGGGTGTGAAGATGGAGACGGACATGCGCAGTGAGCTGTTCGCCCATCTGCAGAAGCTCTCCTTTGGATATTTTGACAGGACAAAGACCGCTCATATGATGAGCCGCATCACCAATGACCTCTTTCAGATCACCGAGCTGGCCCACCACGGCCCGGAAGACCTGATCATAAGCGTTGCCACCATCGTCGGTTCCTACATTGTCATGTTCTCCTACAGTGTCCCCCTCTCGCTGATATCCCTCATCCCCCTGCCTTTCATGGTTGCCTACGGCATGTATTACGGGCTGAAGATGAGGGCGACCTTCCGTCGCGTCCGTTCCACCGTTGCTGATGTGAACAGCAACGTGGAGAACTCGCTGATGGGAATCCGTGAGGTGAAGAGCTTTGGACGTGAAGAGTTCCAGGAGCAGAAGTTCAATGATGTGAACAACATCCTGCGCGACAGCAAGACCGAGCAGTACCGTGTCATGGGAAGGTACCACTCCGTCATAGGGCTTTTTCGTGAGCTCTACTACTTCTGCACCATCGCAGGAGGGGCCTTGCTCATCATGCGCGGCACGGTGCAGTCCTACGACCTTGTCACCTTCATCCTCTATGTCGGGGTGGTCCTGCCTCCCATCGACCGCCTGATCAACTTTACCGAACAGATGCAGCAGGGTATGGCAAGCTTTGAACGCTTTGTCCAGGTCATGGATGAGACTCCCTCCATTGTCGACAAGCGTGACGCCAAGGACCTGAAGATTTCCCAGGGAGACATTCGGTTTGAAGGGGTGACGTTCCAGTACGACTCCTCCACAGAGACAATCCTCAAGGACCTGAACCTTTCGATAAGTGGCAGTACCACTGTCGCCCTGGTCGGGGAATCAGGGGCAGGGAAAAGCACCTTTGCCTCGCTCATCCCCCGTTTCTATGAGCCTGAGGCGGGGCGTATCCTCATCGATGGGCAGGACATCTCCCTCGTCCGACAGCGCTCGTTGCAGAAAAACATTGGCTTTGTGCAGCAGAACGTCTTTCTTTTTGATGCTACCATCCGAGAGAATTTGCGGTACGGCAAGGTCGATGCAACTGAACAGGAGATGTGGACAGCCCTCGATGCTGCAAACCTGGGCACCTTTGTACGCTCTCTTCCCAAGGGCCTCGATACTGGGGTGGGCGAGCGCGGCACCCTGCTTTCCGGCGGTCAGAAACAGCGCATCTCCATTGCCAGGGTATTTTTGAAGAATCCTCCCATCCTCATCTTTGATGAGGCCACCAGCAGCCTCGATACCGAGAGCGAGGAGCTCATCAGCGAGGCGTTTGCACGCCTCTCCTCGGGTCGTACTGCGATAGTGATCGCACACCGCCTGACCACGGTAAAGAACGCCGATTGCATTTTTGTCCTCGATGACGGCAAGCTCATCGAACAGGGAAAGCATGAACAGCTGTTGGCCTTGAATGGCCAGTATGCTAAATTGTACAGCAAGCAGGATTTTTCCTGAGAGGAGGCATGATATGAAAATTATACGAATAGCTGTGGCTTGCATCGTGGTCATCCCCTTGCTTGTGCTCTCCCTGGTCTATGCATTCATCCCTGCAGGGATCCTGACGTTGTTTGGCGCCAGGAAGGTGGCAGACCGTTGGCTTGAACTGTGCGGCCGCTTCATCAGCAATTGCTCCCTCTTTGCCATAGGGGTCAAGGTGCATGTCGATGGGAGGGAGAACCTGCCCACCGAGACAAACATCTGCTATATGGCAAATCATCAGAGCATGCTCGACATCCTTGCCTTTGCAGGGCCTGCAAAGCTTTGGGCAAGCATCTTTGCCAAGGCTGAGATAAGGAGGGTGCCCATCATCAACCTCTGGTGCTACGCCTTGGATTGTGTGTTCATCGAACGCACCAGCCCCCATGATGCGGTGAAGGCGATCCTCAAGGGGGTGCAGAAGCTCAAGGATGGCAAGCCCATGCTCATATTCCCGGAAGGGACGCGCAGCAAGGTTGATTCCATTGGCGAGTTGAAGAACGGCAGCCTGAAACTGGCTACCCGCTCCAACGCCATCATTGTCCCCATAACCATAAAGGGGTTGCGCCATGGCCTTGAGGGGATAACGAACTTTAGGCGCGTGCACGCCTACTTCTCCATCGGAAAGCCCATCCCTACCGCTTCACTCTCCAAAGAGGAGGTTGCAACGCTGCATGACCGGGTCTATGGAGAGGTGAAGTCACGATTCAATGAACTGCCCAGCTAAGGGGGGCAAGGAGCTCTGTCTTGAGGTCAGGGCCCTGAGCTTCACCTATCACTCCTGGAAGGAGGCGAAGAACACCCCTGTGCTGACAGGGGTCGACCTCTGCCTTGAACAGGGGAGCAGGACACTGCTGCTCGCCCCCTTTGATAGGGGGAAAAGCACTTTGGCTCGCATTATAAGCGGACTCTGTCCCAAGTATCTTCCCGGTGTCTTGGAGGGCAGTGTCCATGTCTGTGGCAAGGACCTTGCCCATACCGAGCCTTGGCAGCTGCTTCTCGACTGCGGCTATGTCTCCCAGAATCCCCAGGAACAGTTTGTCGCCCTCTCGGTCGAGGATGAGGTCGCCTTTCCCCTGGAGTCCTTGGGCCTCGGGCGCGAGGAGATCGCAAGGCGTGTCGATACCGCCCTTACCAATTGGGGTCTGCAGGACTTGCGCTCCTCAAGCCAACAGGAGCTCAGCGGTGGGGAGCGCAAGCGCGTGCTGCTTGCCCTCCAGCAGGCGGTAAACCCCCGCCTCTGGGTATTGGACGAATCATTTGACGATCTTGACCGCTCTTGGCGTGAGTACCTCACCACCCTCATCAGGGAGGGGGAGGGGACGACGCTCGTGCTTGCATCCCGCTATCTGGAGCAGTTTGAAGATCTCTTTGACCGGTATGCCCTTTTGGAAGGGGGCAAGGTCCGTTTCGGGGCTAAGGCTGAGATCCTCCACCTCTTCTCTGTCCTCTGCGGCGATGGCCTTGCCAACCCCCTCAAGGGCCAGAAGCTTTCCAAAAATGTGGAACATACCCTTGTCTGCTCAGATCTTGTGACTGTCCGCACCCGCGTCAGCACGCTGGAGGCCAGGCCCTTCAGGCTCTCTGTGCCCCACTTTACTATTACCAGTGGCGACCTCATCACCTTGGTTGGTCCGAACGGCAGTGGGAAAAGCACCTTCAGCCGGCTGCTGTGCGGCCTTGATGAACCCAGGGGGGGATCCTTCACCCTCGACGGCAAAAAGATGGGCGCCCGGGATCTGAACCGCAGTGTCGGCTACCTCTTTCAAAATCCCGACCTGCAGATATTCCTGCCCACCGTCAGGGAGGAGTTGTCCTGGTCGCTGAAAAGACGCAAGGACCTGAGCCCTGATCAGGTGACGGCGATGGTAGGCGAGTGCGCCGCCCTCTTCGGCCTTGACCTGGAGGAGACCCCATCCACCATGAGCTATCCCTTGAGGAAAGCTTTGCAGGCTGCTGTCTACTACCTGCTGGACCGCCCCTTCTATATCCTGGACGAACTGGACAACGCCCTGACCTATAGTGTGGCCCTCTCCATCATCGCGCTCTTGCGCCGCAACGGGGCCGGGATCCTGCTCATCACCCATGACCGCACGTTTGCCTCTCTGGTGGGCGAGAGCACCTACGCCATCGAGGCGGGTGTCCTGGAGAGCATATGACCACCAATACCTTTGTTGCAGGCAGTGGCTTTCTCTACCGCATGGACCCCAGGGCCAAGATTATGGCGATGCTGCTCATCTGCGTCTTGCTTTTTCTAGCGATTACCTTGGAAGGGCTGTATGCCACTGTTGTGCTGCTCATCCTGGTGGGCAGTGTGAATACCGGCCTGCGCCATACAGGGCGGACCTTCAAGTCCATTCTGCCCATGCTCCTGTTCATGGCCCTGTTCATGCCCTTCAATGTGCGTAGCGGCCAGAGCCTGGTCTCCATCGGCTCGTTCACGCTCATAACACGCGAAGGGGCCCTGCAGGCCGCCAGGCTGGGAGGGCGGTTCATCGGCATCACGTACGCCTGCACCTTGTTGTTTGCCACCACACCGATGACCGACGTGATGCTCGCCTTGCGCTGGTACCGCCTGCCGTACAAGGCGTCGCTGGTGGTGACCCTCTCCTTCACCTATATCCCCTTCATCGCCGACAGCTTCACCCAAATTAGTGAGAGCCATCGCTTGCGCGAGGGCGGTGAGCTGGAAAAGAGAAGGTCAGTCTTCAAACGTCTGCGCGACCTCTTGCCCACCCTCACCAGCGCCCTGGTGGTTGCCCTGCGCTCCATACCATACCTGGCGATGAGCCTTGAGCAGCGGGGGTTTGGCCGCAGCGAGAAAAGAACCAGCTATCACAGCTTGGATTCGTACCGCCATGGCTTTACGGATTTTGTCATTTCTCTTACTATACCCATAGTCTTTTGGCTCACATTCAGAGCTCGGTAGGAGGTCTCTTCACATGGAAAAAAATCGTAATGCCCTGAAGGTCGCCGTAGTGGCGGTCCTTACGGCGGTTGTCGTCGTCTTCACCATGATAGTCCGTATTCCCACAGCAAAGGGATATCTCAACCTCTGTGATGTTGCGATTTGCTTTATCGCCTTCACCTTCGGGCCCTGGTCCGCCTTCATTGCAGCAGGGTTGGGAACAGCCCTTGCCGACCTGTTCAGCGGCTACGCCCAGTGGGCACCCATCTCGTTTGTAGTGCATGGCGTTGAAGGGTTGCTCGTCGCCCTTATCGTCCGGCAAAAGGGTTCGGTGACGATTCCTTTTGTCACCAAGGTGGTTGCAGGGTTCGTCTGCATGGCAACCGTTTCCTTGGGGTATTTTGCCCTGTCGGCTATTTTCATCAGCGGCGTGTCGGTAGCGGCTGCAGAAATCCCTTGGAACCTTCTGCAAAGCGGTGTTGGCGTTGTCCTTGGCCTTGCCCTGGCTGCAGCGGTCAAGCGTGCATATCCACCGGTTAGTTCCCTTGCTTGGTAGCATCACAAAACAGTTTTCGTTATACTTCCAGCACCCAGACCATAGAGGAGCATTTCATGCAACAGTTCTCTCACGACACTATCGTGGTACTCGATTTTGGTGCCCAATACAGCCAGCTTATAGCAAGACGGGTACGTGAAATGCACGTCTACTCCCAGATAGTCCCCTATACCACCAGTTCTGAGGACCTGAGGAAGATGCAGCCCAAGGGCATCATCTTCTCTGGCGGACCTGCAAGTGTGGGCAAGGAAGGCTCGCCCCGACCTGATGAGGGGATCTACAAGCTGGGTATCCCCATTCTGGGGATCTGCTATGGCCTGCAGGTGATGAGCGTGCAGAACGGGGGAGCGGTCCAGCGCCCTGACAAGCGCGAGTATGGTATTGCAGAGTTGGAGATCTTGGACAGCAGCTCCCTCTTGCTGAAAGGACTTTCTCAAAAATCCAAGCTTTGGATGAGTCACGGCGACTCCGTCTCCTCCCTTCCTGAGGGCTTCAGAGGGAGTGCCAGGACAAAGAACTGTGAGTTCACCGCCCTTGAGAATGATGAGAAGCAGTTGTATGGAGTGCAGTTCCACCCTGAGGTTGTCCATACACAAGATGGAACCAAGTTGCTCTCCAATTTTGTGCTGGACATCTGCAAGGCCGCCCCTGATTGGAATATGGGCTCCTTTGTCCATACGGCCATCGAGGAGATCCGCAGGAAGGTGGGGGACAAGCAGGTGCTGTGCGGCCTCTCAGGAGGGGTGGACTCAGCGGTTACTGCAGTTCTTATCCACGAGGCCATCGGCGACCAGCTGGTCTGCGTCTTCGTCAACAACGGCATGCTTCGCAAGGGAGAGGCCGAGAGGGTGCAGAAGGTCTTCAGGGACTCCTATAACATCCGCCTGCACTATGCTGATGCCCAGGATGCCTTCCTCAATGCGCTCTCTGGAACCACCGAGCCTGAGGCAAAGCGCAAGATCATAGGCAAGGTGTTTATCGACACCTTCTACGAGGCTGCCCGCAGTGTAGGGGAGATCTCCTTCCTGGCCCAAGGCACCCTCTATCCCGATGTGATCGAAAGCAAGAGCCCCTCCGGCGGTCCTTCGGTGACCATCAAGAGCCACCACAATGTGGGAGGCCTTCCTGATGATCTGAAGTGGGAGCTGCTTGAGCCTTTGCGCGAACTTTTCAAGGATGAGGTGCGTGAGGTTGGACGTGAGCTTGGCCTGCCTGAGGATATGGTGAACCGTCACCCCTTCCCAGGTCCTGGCCTCGGGGTGCGCTGTGTCGGTGAGGTCACCAAGACAAGACTGGATACCTTGCGAGAGGTTGATGCCATCTTCATCGAGGAGATCCGCGCTGCCGGCCTGTATGGGGATATCTGGCAGGCATTGGCCTGCCTGCTGCCGGTGAAGAGCGTCGGGGTGCAAGGGGACCAGAGAACCTACGAGGAGGTCTGCTCCTTGCGTGCTGTAACCAGTGAGGACGCCATGACAGCCGACTGGTTCCGTTTCCCCCCTGAGGTGCTCGAGCGCGCTTCCAACAGGATCTGCAATGAGGTCAGTGGGGTCAACAGAGTGCTGTACGACATCACCAGCAAGCCTCCCGGTACCATTGAGTGGGAGTAAGCGACAAGGAACAAAGCTGAATTGGAGACGCTCTAAGAAGATGCTATTTGATTTGGTCTGATTGGACACGAATAAGAACAGGAATAAGCATAAGCGTACAATAACAACACCCCCCGTAATCTGTGTACAACAGATTACGGGGGGTGTTTGTTGTAGATGAGAAAAAGAACTGTCATTGACTGTGGTATGATATGGTTATTGTAACCGAGCTCGTCGAGTTACAATTCAATAATATACATTGTATAACAGGGTAAGGGATAGCTTTTTTATTGCATCGATAGCAATAACCATCAGATGAAGACCCAGGATGTATGTGGAAGGGACGGTTGTATGGCCAACAAAAATACCAAGCTGCAAAAACACGAAAGAACAGGATGGATGACTTTTTTGAAAGATGTCCTCATTTGCTCTTTAGGGGCTTACGGAGGTCCTGAAGCTCATTATGGTGTGTTTGTGGATCAGATGGTAGTTAAGAAAGAATATCTGACCGAAGAAGAAATTGCAGAACTTATTGCCTTGACTTCCATTTTGCCCGGACCCAGCAGTACACAAACCATTGTGTCCATCGGATATAAAGTCGGGGGACCCTTTTTAGCATTACTAACCTTGTTGGTATGGGCTGTACCTGTGCTTATAGTGATGACGCTACTTTCTTTTGTAAGTGGGTTTTTGGATACGATGAATGTATCCCGAGATGGTCTTCGGTATATTGGGCCGATGGCTGTAGGCTTTATCATTGTAGCGGCGTATCGAATAGGGCGAAAAGTCGTAACCAATAAAATGACGTTAGGGCTGTTGCTGTTTGGTGCTATCACAACGTACTTCATTCGCCAGCCATGGATTTATCCTGTAGTGCTTGTACTTGGTGGACTGGTAAGCATTAAGACTTCACAGGAGGAAAATCTCTGGAACCGTGTAAAAATCCGTCCCAATTGGTCCTATATGATCGTATTTGCTGTTTTTGCCTTAGGAAGCCTATTTCTTAGCCTTATATGTAGCAATAAGATTCTTCATTTGTTCGAAAACTTTTATCGGTATGGTTATTTGGTCATTGGAGGTGGCCAGGTAGTGGTTCCTCTTATGTATAGTGAATTGGTAGAAGTGAACAAATTCATGACTAGCCAAGAATTCTTAACTGGATTTGGTTTGGTCCAAGGGTTACCAGGCCCTATGTTCAGCTTTAGTGCATATGCCGGTGGAATGGCAGCTCGTGAAGGAGGTGTTCTGTTTCAAGTGCTCGGTGCTGGGGCAAGTGGTATTGGAATATTCATGCCTGGTCTTCTTTTGATCTTCTTTGTTTATCCCCTGTGGGAAAGCATAAAGGAAATAAAGGGAATAAAGATTTCTTTACAAGGGATCACTGCCGTTGCCGCTGGATTAATTGCAGTTGCAGCAGTTATTCTGATGGAGAAGAGTGGCTTGGCATTAGATACTTTTCTCGTTACCTTTTTTACAGTTATGATTTTGCTGACAAAAAGAATTCCAGCGCCATTGATCGTACTTGCTACATTGCTTATTGGATTTTTTGTATAACTACAACAACAGAATATTCTTACCCATGGTTTACGGAATAGAGATATGCAAAAGCCGCATGATATCTTTCTCGGATTCGAGAACCCGTCCAGCTATGAAGTCAGTGAAGGGCTGGTAGTTTGCATGTGCCTGTTCGAGGAGGAGGATATATTCCAGCCGTAGCATTGGTGGGATTATGGCGGGCATGTAGCCATCCTGCAGCAGTTTTTATCCTTGTTTGTACATACATACATGCATACATGTGTAATTGCTATGCTACACAGGTCCTAGCCCATACTGCCTAAAAATATTTCTTCTCTTCATTTGCTTGGAGTAAAGCCTCACTATCAGAGGGCAAGGTAAACTCATCTGGTGCTTACAGCATAAAGCGGCTTTATCCGCTTCTTGTACACCTTTGCAAAGAAAAAGAGCGACAGGGCCAGCGCTGAGCTCTCTGCTATGATGAAGGCGTACCAGAGGGCATCGAGTCCCAGGAAGTTTCCCAGCAGGTATGCTACGGGCAGCAGGAATATGAGCTGGCGCGTGATGGAGATGATCATGCTGATGTAGCCGTCACCCACTGCCTGGAAGAGGGCCCCCAGGGCAATGCAGATTCCTGCACTTATGTAGCACAGACTTATCCTGGGCAGGGCAACCTTTCCTATCGCCATCATCTCAGGCGAAGCGTTGAACCAGGATAGAAGCGTCCCGGGAAAGAGCATGAATATGATGAAGCCTGTTGTCATGATGAATAGGGAGATTATCAGGCCAACCCTGAGGGTCTCCATCATCCGCTTGGGCCGCTTTGCCCCATAGTTGAATCCCAATATGGGTGTCATGCCGCTGTTGAGTCCAAAGATGGGCATGAAGACAAAGGATTGCAGGCGGAAGTATACACCGAAGACAGAGACCGCTGCCGTTCCAAAGGAAATAAGCAGTTTGTTGAGGCTGGTAGTCATGATGGTTCCGATCGCCTGCATGATGATGGAGGGCAGGCCAACTGCATAGATGTCGATGACCGTCCGTCTTTCAAGCTTGAAGTACTTTGCCCTGATCTTCACTTCCTTGTTCCTGCGGACAAAGTAGATGGCAAGGATTGCCGCAGCATGCTGGCCTATGACGGTCGCAATGGCTGCTCCCAACACTCCCATACGAGGAAAGCCAAGGAGGCCGAAGATGAGGATGGGGTCGAGTATGATGTTTATGATGGCTCCTGTGCTCTGGATGATCATGGGCCGGACAGTGTCACCTGTGGCCTGCAGGATACGTTCGCACGTGATGTCGACAAAGATGGCGAACGAGAAGAAGAAGCAGATGGTCACATACTGCGTTCCCATCGCCAGCAGCTCAGGCTCGTCCGTGAAGAATCTGAAGAAGGTCCCGGAGAAGAAGAGCCCTATGACAGCGAAGAGGATCCAGCTGAAGAAGGAGAGTGTAAGGCCGTTGTTGGCAGCCTTCTCAGCCCCTACATAGTCCTTTGCCCCCAGCTTTCGCGCCAACAGGGAGTTTACCCCCAGGGAGGTCCCCACTGCCACTGCTATGAGCAGGTTCTGCATGGGAAAGGCAAGGGAGACAGCTGTAAGGGCCGCTTCGCTGTACTGAGCGAGGAATATGCTGTCCACTACATTGTAGAGGGCTTGGACCATCATGCTGATCATGATGGGGAAGGACATGGATAATACTAATGTTGGTATGGGCTTGATACCCATCTTGTTCTCTTGGATCGGCTGCACAAAAATTCCTTATTCCGAGGCGTTTCGGATAGGTAGTAATACCATGACCACCCTCTAATGTAAAGGAAGGGAACGCCGCTCCCTTCCTTTGCATCACAAAGGTGTGTCTGGACAGTAAAGTAGAGGTGGGTGTTGCATTTGGCTGCGATGGCCTCACACCCCTTCTTTCCCTACTCTTCGTTTACCCTAAGCAGAAGAGCACCTCCCCCTACAAGGAGTAGGATGATGCCGAACCGGTAGTTTCCTGTGACTATGGTGACCACACCCATCAATAGAGGATTGCACCGAGAGAGGCGAAGAAGGCGAGCAGGCGGTTTTTGTATATGCCGTAGTCGGCAATGGCGCCTATAAAAGGTGCGAATATGGCTATAAGCAGGGAGCCCGGGCAGTTCGCCAGCCCTAGGTATAAGATGCCTTGCTGTGCTTTGGCGCCGACAGCCCTGAGGAGGTGAAGAATACAGGGAAGAACCCCGCCATGACCGTTGTTGCACAAGCACTGTTGCCCAGTCGTACAGGGCCCAGGAGAAGATAGAGCTATTGGAGTCTTGCATCTTGCTCCCTCTGAGCCTAGATTACCAGCAATAGTATGAGAAGTCATGCAAGAATTTTTCACATCGATGGCGTGGGGACAATAGTTGTATTCACTTGCACAACTGATGGCTGTTCAATACAATAGGGCAATAAAGTTTACAATGTCGGGAGGTATCCCCCATGATAGTGTGCAAATTCGGCGGAAGCTCAGTGGCTGAAGCCCAGCAGATACGGAAGGTCAAGCAGATCGTTGACTCTGATCCCAGGCGCCAGATTATAGTTGTCTCAGCCCCTGGCAAGCGTTCCGGCTCAGACGAGAAGGTCACCGACATGCTCTATGCATGTAATGCCATGGTCCAGCAGGCCCTCTCCTGTAAGGACCTGTTCAAGAAGATATCCCTCAGGTACACCACCATCCTCTCCGATCTTGGAATGCAGGCTAAGCCCTTCCTTCCAGTGCTTGAGGAGGTTCGTCAGATGATAGACGCCGGCCATGGCGCTGAATATGCGGCAAGCAGGGGCGAGTACCTTGCAGCCAGGATGGTCGCTACCTACTTCGGTTGGGAGTTCCTGGATACCGACCCCCTTATTGTCATCAACCATGACGGGACGGTGAATCCCCAGACATGGGAGAACCTCAAGCGAGCTCTCAAGCCCAATGTGAAATACGTGGTGCCGGGCTTCTATGGATGCGACCCCGAGGGGAAAGTGAAGACCTTCAGCCGTGGAGGGTCCGACATTACCGGAGCCATCCTTGCCAATGCATCCGGTGCAAAGACATACGAGAACTGGACAGATGTGTCCGGGGTGTTCTCTGTCGATCCAAGGCTGACTTCCGATGCAAAGGTCATCAAGGAGATGACCTACCGCGAAGTGAGGGAGCTGTCTGGTGTCGGCGCCGGGGTGTTCCATGAGGAGGCCATCGCACCTATTTTCTCTTCAGGCATACCCATCAATGTGAAGAATACCAACGCCCCCCTCGATGCAGGGACGATGATCCTCCCTACACGCGAAGTTGGGAATCATCCTCTGGTAGGCATCTCGGCAAAGAGCGGCTTCAGCCGCCTCTCCTTGAGAAAGCTCATGCTGTTCAAGCGCACGGGCATCAGGCACGCCTTGCTGACCATGCTCCACATTTTTGGTGTGCGTCCCACCTTCTCCTTGTTTGGTGTCGACAGCATGGTCTGGTTTTTTGAGACTTCCCAGGCTAGCGACAGTGTGCTCAATGCGATGTGCGCAAGGCTGAAGGGCGAGTTTGACCTTGAGGAAGTTGTTGTGGACCATGGGCATGCAGTGCTGGGCATCATAGGGTCAGGGGTGATGCAGGATAGTTCCGTAATCGCCAAAAGCACCACCGCCCTTGCCCAGGACAGCATTACCCTTAATTTCCTTAACTATGGCTCCTCTGATACTTCCATCCTGATCGGAGTCAGGAGTGAGCAGGCGCAGGATGCTGTAAAGTGTCTCTATAAAGCTCTGTTTTAGGACTGCAAAGAATTTAGAGCTACATGAAAACATTCCGGATAAGGAATGGTATTCATGTAGCTATTGTTGCCCATATGCATAATCTTGTTTGTTTTTAGGTAATACCTTACTGTGCACGTATGATCCATCATAAAGGGATCATACATACAGTACATACTATATAATTTGAGGGTAGCTTTGTGATTTCACAAGAATCAATCTTGTTGGCCTTGCTTATTTTTGTTGCAAGGGTTTTTGATGTCACCCTGGGGACTTTGCGGCATGCCATGATCGTCCGTTCCAAACGGGGCATCACCTTTGGCATAGCCTTTTTCGAGTCCCTTATCTGGGTGTTCGCCGTTTCCAAGGTTCTTACCAACCTTAGTGACCCTCTGACAGCCTTCGCCTATGCCCTGGGCTTTGCCTCAGGCACCTTTATGGGGATTACCCTGGAGGGGGTCCTGAAAATAGGTGAGCAGGTGGTGAAGGTCTTCAGTGTGAAGGGTAAGGAAGTTGCTGTAAAGCTCAGGAGCGATGGCTTTCGTGTCACTGAATTTTCAGGGCAGGGTCGTGATAGTGAGGTTATCCTTCTGTTTGTCCAGGTGAGGCGCAGGGAGGCTAAGAAGGTGCTCAAGCTTGCAAGGGCAATTGATAACCAGTGTTTCCTCGTTGTTGAGGATATCAAGTATGTCGACAGTGTGAGAATGTAGCCTGAGCCCCGGCTAGAGAATTGTAGCAATTATCTGCATCATCAGGGATATTCCTGAAAATACATGAAGCATAAAAAGAACCGGTTCGATCGAACCGGTTCTTTGCTTATCAAAGAATGCCTACTTTACAGGCTTGATGACCTGTTCGGTGTCGAGGTCGAAGAACTTGACCTTTGCCATGTCGGGGATCAGGTAGATCTTGCTGTCAACCTTGGGGATGACGGTCGGATCGATCTTTCCGATGACCTGGCTCTTGGAGGTAGCAATGTAGACGTGGGTCTCAGAACCGAGGGGCTCTACAACACTTACACGGCCATTGATGGTCTCTCCATCCTTCTCTGCATGGCTGAACTTCACGTCTTCAGGGCGGATACCAAAGGTTACGCTCTTGCCGACATATGGGGTGAGCATCTTCTTCTGTTCAGCGGTCAGCTTCAGGCGGAAGGTCCCTTCGTTTGCATACAGGTCAGCTCCATCAGCTTCAATGGCGGTTTCGAGGAAGTTCATTGGAGGGGAGCCGATGAATCCTGCGACAAACTTGTTCTGGGGATCGTTGTACAAGGGCAAAGGACCACCGATCTGCTGGATGATGCCAAACTTCATGACGACGATGACGTCTGCCATGGTAAGGGCTTCAACCTGGTCATGGGTTACATAGATCATCGTAGCCTTCAGGCGGCTGTGCAGTGAGGAGATCTCAGCACGCATCTGGACACGAAGCTTTGCATCAAGGTTTGAAAGGGGTTCGTCAAAGAGGAATACCTTTGGCTTGCGAACAATTGCACGGCCGACAGCAACACGCTGTCTCTGTCCACCTGAAAGGGCCTTGGGCTTTCTTTCCAGGAGTTCTTCAATTTCAAGGATCTTGGCAGCTTCACGTACACGCTGGTCGATCTCTTCCTTGGGGAACTTGCGAATCTTAAGACCGAATGCCATGTTGTCATACACGGTCATGTGGGGATACAGAGCATAGTTCTGGAAAACCATTGCAATGTCTCTGTCTTTGGGGGGAACGTCGTTGACTAGGTTGTTGTCAATGTAGAGTTCACCGCTGGTGATGTCTTCAAGACCAGCAATCATGCGAAGTGTTGTGGACTTACCACAACCCGAAGGTCCAACCAAGACTACGAAGTCCCGGTCCTTGATGTCGATGTTTACATTATCGACAGCTTTGACGTTTCCGTCATACACCTTACAGATGTTCTTCAGTTGTACAGTGGCCATAATGCCTCCAATTTATTTTATCTAAGAATTACTTTACCCCAGTACGGTAAGGATGTCAAATAATTTTTCAGTTGCAAAAAATGAAAAATTTGTAAATGCATATAATATAAAGAAAAAGAGGTTATATAAAAATATAAAAAGTACTTCCTTTTTTCGGTTTAATTTTTCTGATTTTCATAATGTACTATTTATCCACAAGATAGTTAGACCTGTGACTATCCTAGAGAGTACCTATTGACCACAACTTCATCAGAATGATATTTACACTTCGGCTTTTCTTTGGTACTATCCACCCATGCGCTAGTAGCACAACGGTTAGTGCTCGTGCTTCCCAAGCATGAGACGAGGGTTCGATTCCCTTCTAGCGCTCTACAGGCCCACGATCTGAGGATTGTGGGCCTGTCCTTTTTACTCATTGCACTTGAACTTTCTTCTTGCATGGCCATTGTTTTCAAGTCACCTGGGAACCATCGGGAAAACATATGAAATGGACGTGTGTGATCCTTACTGCTTCACGCTATCTGATAGAAAAGGAAGCAAGTGATAAGGCGTACAGAGCAAAAAGCTTGGAATATAGGGAAGATCGTCAGAATGAGGCATGTGAGAGACGCTCAAAAAGCAGTAGGGAAAGCAGTGTGAATACCAAGAAAACCCGTGTCTAAGTGTCAAAATATTATGGAGAACTATAGAAATACTATAGAGAAGGGGTCAGGTGCTCGGCACCTGACCCCTGAATCATATCAGATAGCTGTTACTTGAAGCAGACGATCGCCTTGGGCTCCAGGACACGGAAGGTGAAGGACTCTGTTGCGAACAGCGTCAGCTCCTTGGTGTCGTGGGACTCGTAGCCAAGGGCAAAATCCTGGCCGATGGTCAGTTCAAGGTCTTCACTGTCATAGGGGACAAGAATTGCACCTTCGATGGAACTGGCAAAGACCACCTTGCTTCCCAACATCCTCTCGACCCGCTCCACAAGAGGCATGCCATGTCCTTCCTTGTGAAGGGCAATCCATCCGGCAGATCCTACAATAAGGGAGTAGGGGCCGTTGATGTGGCTGCCCTCCAGCTCCATGACCGCCTTGGTCAGGGATGTCAGGATGTCGTTGGCATTGTCGCCCAAGGTCAGTGTCTTATGGGCTGAGGCCTCCTTCAACCCCTTGATGCCACCGGCAGCATAGCTGTTGTAGATCGCATTCTCTTCAAAGATGGCGAGTTTTTCCACAGCGGCGTCCAGGCTGTCAAAGTCAATGTCCTTCGCTCCGCGAGCGAGGTTGTCCACCTCCCAACGGTTGAGGGTGAAACGCACCCTTGCTTCGGTGAGGGGCTTCAGTGTATAGGTGCCGGCCTTTACCTCCCCGTCATCACAGAGGGTAAGCCTTCCTTCGTTAACTGCTGCAAAGTCAAGGCCTTTTGGTCCTTGTACGTTTACCACCTTACGTGCGGTAAGGCGGGAAAGCAGCACTTCCTTTGCTCTTTTTTCAATTTCACCCCAGCCTTCTGCTGAAAGTGGTGCCAAATCTCTTTTGAACATATCCATAAAGAAATCCTCCTAGGTTATGTGTCGTATGCGGGTTCTAATTCTTCAGGTTGCCAATGCCCATGCCTGACGTTGTTTTTACAGGGGCTTGTGTGCCGCCTGCACCCGTTGCCTGCTCCTCAACTTCGAGCAGCGATCCTTCGGTGAAGAGATATGTCTTCATATCTTCGTCAAAGCCACTCATATTCCTTCTCAGCCATTCGAAGGTCATGACGGCATGTTCGATCTCCTCATCCCGGTTGTGGGCCATGATATCCTTGAGTTCCTGGTCTTTGGTTGTGTAGACACGCTGGTTGTACCAGTCGATCGCCTCCAACTCCTCGCGCAAGCTGGTTATAGCTCTTGAAATATCACGAGTCTTCTCATCCAGTACATCATACGGTTCAGAATAAGCCATGTAATTCCTCCTACAGGTATTAGTCTTAGCCCTAATAATACTCAAGGTTTGGCAATAAAGAAAGGGTGATCTCTGGTTTGAACAGAAAAAATGGCTGAGGGTAGGGAAGTGTAGGCAAACAAAGGAAGGACATAGAGAGGTGCTGAGAACCTTTTCCAACCGTGGCTTTTGCTATTCAGGGAGCCACTGCTTCCTTGATTCAGACCCATCTTTGTTTGCAAAAAAGAGGTAACAGCCTTCAGTAAAATGAATCAATTGTAAATCCCCATCAATGCATTTGTCCTCTATATAATTCCTAAATGAAATATTAGTATTTCTAATAGCTTGCTAAAAGTCTTTCTAACTTTGCCAATAGTTTATTTCTATATTCCTAAATGATACTAAATCCTTAATGATTTGTTACCCAAAGTGTATTATACTATAGGGGTGAATGCTCCTTATCTTGCACTGACGGAGGATACCCATGGCTTTGAAGTTTAAGACCATACTTGCACAATTACAGATGAAGATCATCTCCGGTGAATGGGGTGAGGGCTTCAAGATGCCCACAGAGATGGAGCTCTGTGAGCAGTATGATGTATCCAGGGTCACGATACGCAGGGCACTTGAGGAGCTTGTTGCCCAGGGGCATATCACCCGGACAAGAGGCAGGGGTTCCTTTGTCCTGTTCAATAGGCAGCTTGTCGACCTAACCTATTCCAAACATACCGAGAGGACCATTAAAGGCAGATACAAGATACTGCTTAAGGAGAAGCTCTTTGCAACCGGTGTCGACAAAGAGCAGTTGGGCGGCGATGATATGCATGCGAACAATCAGATATGGCATGTGAAGAGCCTGCATATGGTCGGAGACAAGGCTACTGTCCTGAGCGACTACTACCTGTCCACCAGGTTTACAGAGCCACTGCTGCAGATGCAGGAGTACTGTGACCAGTCCATCTTTGAGATCCTCAGCACCTACAGTGGCCAGCGATGTTCGTTTGCCCAGGGCAAGGTCGGGGCCATCAGCCCCAACGCGGAGATATGCAACCACCTGCAACTCGACCCCCGATCAGCAAACCTGTGGTGCAGGGGCATTTGTGTCCTCGATGACGGTACGGTAGTGGGTCGCTGCACAAAGATTTTTGACGGTCTTGTCTATGAATTTGCCTTGGACTCATCCCATACTTCTGATCGAAGGCCCCTGTACTGACAAGAGCCATCGCTTACACAAGCACTATGCCCATCCTCTTCGCCCCTTGTGAAAACAATGGGGCAAAGTGCATATTTGTGCATACTATTTCATTGTGTTTTCTTGACATTTCAAGTATAAATGTAAAGGACCACGTCCTGTAAACCCAAATATCCCATCGGAGTGAATCACCATGCAAAGAACAATCGTTACCATGTTGCACAATGCCGCCGCCAAATATGGAAATAGAGCATACACAAATACCAGAATGGAGGAAGGTTGGGTCCCCAGCTCTTTTGCCCAGACCGATGCACTTTCCGACTCTGTTGCAGCATATCTGCTTTCAACAGGCTTCAAGCCCGAGCAAAGCGTCGGAATCCTCAGTGAGGGCAAGAGCTCCTGGGTGACACTCGAATTGGCAGTCATTAAGGCAAGGGGCATCAGTGTCCCCCTATCCATCAAGCTGACACCTGAGGAAATTGCCTTTAGGATCAACCATAGCGAATCCCATGCCATTGCAGTGAGCAGCAATACCCTTGCAAATACCATAAAGGCCCTTCCTTTTTTTGACCACAAGGTCCTGTTCATCTATCTGGATGAGATGGATGAAAGGCTGAAGAAGCAGGCGACGGAGGCCGGTTGGAAGGAAGGGGAGGATTATGTGACCTGGCCCTGGATGCTTGCATCCGGGGACAAGGCGCTAAAGAAAGATCCCGAACTTGTAAAGAAGGCTGAAGCGAAGATTGGTGAGAATGATACCATCAACATCTGCTACACCAGCGGGACCACCGGCAACCCCAAGGGGATCATGCTTACGCACCTGAACTACTGGACCAACAGCAAGGATGCCATTGACCTGTTCAAGTTGGCGGACGGCCAGCTTTCGACGTTGGTGGTCCTTCCCGTAGACCACTCCTTTGCGCATACGGTAGGTATTTACACAGCTCTGCTTAGGGGTATCACCCTACACTTTGTTGATTCGCGTGGGGCTAATGCCGCTATCATACGCAACTTCCCCAAAAACCTTGTGGAGTTGAACCCTTCTTTTCTTATGACAGTCCCCTCGATTACGGGAAACTTCATGAAGAAGATGACCCAAGGTATCCACCAGAAAGGTGCTTTCATTGAAGGGATCTTCAACCGTGGTCTTGAGGCAGGAATCCTTCGCAATGGCGATGGTTTCCGCCGACCCGGCACCTGGATACAGATAAAGACCTGGCCTGCGTACACGCTTGCCAACAAGCTGGTGTTTCCCAAGCTACGTGCAATCTTTGGCTCCAAGATGCTCTACTGTGTAGGGGGAGGGGCCCTGCTTGAAGCGAAGCAGCAGAAATTCTTTGCTGCCATCGGCATCCCGGTTTTCCAGGGCTATGGCCTTACAGAGGCTGCTCCCATCATCAGCAGCAACTCACCCCTGCGCTACAAGTTCGGTACCAGCGGCATGGTCGCCGCCTCTGAAACCTGCAAGATCATGCTCGATGACGAGCATGAGGCAAAGGTAGGGCAGAAGGGGGAGATCGTCATCAAGGGTGAAAATGTCATGAAGGGGTACTTCAAGAACCCTGAGGCATCAGCAGAGGCACTGCGTGACGGATGGCTCTGGACTGGGGACCTTGGCTACTATGATGAGGATGGTTTTCTGGTGGTTACCGGAAGGGCCAAGGCCCTCCTGATCGCCAAGGACGGTGAGAAGTACAGCCCGGAGGAGGTCGAGGAGGTGATGGTCAATAACCTGCCTATTCTGAACCAACTTATGGTGTACAACGACCATGAGGTGATAACCACCGCTCTGGTTACGCTACAAGAGGATGTAGCCTCCAAATTGATAGCGGAGAAGGGGTGCAAGGATCCTGAGTCTGCCCTTACTGCCATAGAGGAGAACCTCAGGTCATACGAGAAGCATGCAACAGCTATCCCCAATGTATGGATCCCTGTCAGGTTTGCCATCATTGAAAAGCCCTTCAGTGAGGCTGATGGGCTGGTTAACTCCACGATGAAATTGGTCCGTTATAAGACAGTAGAGTTTTACAAAGAAAGAATTAAAGCTATGTATGCTGGAGAAGCAGAAAACAGGGAAGAAAACGTAAAAACTATTAAAAAGCTATACTTTTAGAAATTTATTCCTTTCTTCAATATACACATGTATAGAAACAGGCGAAATTACCATATTTCGCCTGTATTGCGTCTGCCCAATGGTGGACTTACTGAATGAAATGTGTAACGATTTTTATGGAAGATAGTTTTATTTATATGGGGACGTTGTGACATAGGTGCATAAACCCATGTAGTAGTGTTGGGATATTGATTCAAATATGTTGTGAAGATGATATAGAAAGGAACGAACAAGCGTTTTACCTGAATTGAGGAGGGTGAATATGAAGAAATTACTAGTTCTGGTACTGATAGTACCCATTCTCGCATTAGCAATGATCTCGTGTGATGCGGATATGCGTTCAAACTTAGCCGGTCTTATGGGCGGCTTTGGTGGCAACCTGTATGAAGGAGCCGGCTTGATCGTAGTGAATACTGCTCAGGCAGAGGCTGCGGCTGCTACTGTTGCAACCATTGGGACAGGATCAGGCGCAAAACCTGCTACCACTTCTGGCTTAGGGGTTACTATCCCAGATCCAGGAAGTACTACGATGTTAGCTCCCCAAGGCCCCGGAGCACAAGGGGCATTAAAGGATAACCTTGCAGATGCTTTCAATTCTGAGGCTCAGAAGAAAAAGCTTCTCGAGGAGCTTGGAAAGCCGGTCACTGATACTGATCAGCAAGCGGCTGCAGCAGGAACTGTTGGTGTTCTCAATGCAACGTTAGATGCATTGAAAGATGAGCTTATAACTAATAATCCTGAGCTGGCAGCTGTCTTGGAGCAAATGAAGCTCCCTGATGTTGGTGATGGCAGCACCCTTACCCAAGGTGATCTGCTCATGCTGCAGATGATGACCGACCTTATTTCCAATACAGTCGCTACTCTTGAAGATATTGGTGGCACCTTAGGTGGTGTTGATGAGACTAAGCTTGGGTTGCCAGCTAATCAGGATAAGGTTCTTGGTATTATTGCTGATGCCCTTTTTGCTGCTGAGGCTGCAGAACAGATTTCTGGTGCTGGATCGCTTGCCCTGATCGGTGACACCTCTCTGGGAGGCTTTTTAGAGAGTCTGACTAAAGGTAGAGGGACAAGGGGCGATGGCTTTACCCTTGATGACGATGCTGAGGAATACCTTCCTACAATAAACTCCTTGGTTCCGCGCATTGTTACTCTGATGGGCATTACCCACAATGGTACGGCCTTTGAATATACCGCTGCAAAGTACAACAGCTTCTTGCTCAACCAGAAGGCTTATCGGGCTTCCATGGAGCAGGCCTTGAAGATGGCGGCGTACGTGCCTGGTTCTCTAGATTCTTCAAACTTAGACCTTTCCACCTTGGTGAAGTATGGCCTGGCCGTACTGATTACCGAGCATGATGCCTTTGTGAAGCATGAAGGGCTAGCTGCGAATGAGATCATCCTCGCCTATCTGAACGCCAACCAGGGTTTGGGATTAGGAACTCTGAGCGTAGGCGATACCTTGAATGAACCTACTATCACAGGGTTTAGCTATGATGATTGGCCTGCTTTCATCAAAAATGGTGCACCTTCAGATGTTCCTCCAGTTATAAGGAACCTTCCGTATTACGTAAGGATTCTCAACAACCTCATTGTAATCAATAAGGTTGATGAGATATCGAAGGTTACAGAAGCTCTTGAAGAGTTCCGTGATGATACAGAAGATGGCCTTGCCAAATGGTACAATGAGCTTTAGGAAGGAGCATACTATGAAACATATTAAACTAATAAGCATTGCAATTGCTTTGATTTTGCTGGTAGCAGCTCCCTTGGTTGCTGTGAACAGTCCTAGCACTGCTGCGTACAAGCAGGCTGGGGAGACCTTCATGGGTACCAACACGCGTGTGCTGAGCATGGGCGGTGCCGGCCTGGGGGTAAAGGGATACTACGACAGCTTCCTGATGAACCCTGCCAACCTGGCAGGTAGTGGCTTCAAGCTCTCGATTCCTGCGATTACCTTCACCCTCTATAGCCCGAAGGCTATCTTGGAAAGCGGTGCGATCGAGGAGTTCGAGAAGGGCACCACCTCCGGCATGGTCTCCGGTGCACAGAAGTTCCTGGGTACCATCAAGAAGGGGTATGGTGATCTCATGACCACTGATGCCTCTGTGGTATTCTCCCTTGGTGGATTTGGTCTTGCCCTGGAGACGCAGGAAAGGATCATGACCTATAAGACAGGCTCAGACATGACAAGTGCCAATCTCATAGCTCAGGTCAGCTCTGCGGCCACTGTGGGCTTTGGCCTGAACTTCAATGTCGTCCCTGATTTCATGTCCATCGATGTAGGTGTTACCGGAAAAGCTGTCTACAAGCTCTATCTTGAGAAGCAGACAGCCTCCAGCATCATCAACACGATCGCCAACGAGGAGGACCTTGCTGAGAAGTTCCTCAATGATGTCCCTATCGCCGCCGGCTACGCACTACCTCTCTCTGCCGGTGTCAACATCAACTTCCCCTTTGGGCTAAGCCTCTCCACAGTTGCCAATAACTTCAACGGCAAGTACTCCATGGAGATCTTCCCTTCGGTGAACAACTGGGCTGATAAGGTGTTGGGAACCACATTTGGAACTGACAGTACCACAGGTACTGACTCAGGGACCTTTGAGTTTGATTCAGGGTGGAAACTTGATGCCGGCATAACATGGGCACCCAACCTTGGCTCCATCATCAAGCCGATCATCGCCGTTGACGTACTGGATGTGATGTCCCTTAGTGGTTTGGAAGATGATGCCTTGGCAAGAGGGTTCTTCAACCAAACCAGGCTTGGTGCTTCTGTCAGACTTCTCTCCTTCCTTGATGTTCGTTACGGTATCAACAAGGGGTATCAGAGTGTTGGTGTTGGGCTAGACTTGCTCATCTTCCACATTGATGCAGCGTACTACCAGTTGGAGTATGGAAACGATCTTGGAGACAAGCCCATCGATGCGCTCTCTCTGCGATTCTCGCTTCTCTCTCGCTAGTGATTGTCCTCTCTCATATGGATTGCCCTCCCTCGAAAGGAGGGCAATTTACTGTTTACTTCCATGAGGCACTGTTTCTTCTTATACTTGTGATTTGTTATCAAGCTAACATTTTGTATATTTTTACACTATTCTGACGAATAATACTGTACTTTGTAACTATTCCCATGCTATAGTTTTGCCATATTACTTAGAGAGAGGTCTATTATGGCAAGCTTTGGAATTTGGGGTCTTATTCCACCCGTACTCACCATTACCCTGGCATTCATCACCAAGGATGTGATGGTATCGTTGTTCTTGGGTATTCTTTCAGGAACACTGATTGTTGCAGGAGGGAATCCCTTTGTAGCAATCCTCAACCTTACCGACATGCTCGCAGATTCCTTGAATGACGGATGGAACATCCGCATTCTGCTTTTCTGTGCCCTCCTTGGCGGATTGGTAGGAATGCTCAGCAGGACCGGATCAGCGCGTGCCTTTGGCCGTTGGGCTGCCGATAAGCTGCACACTCAAAAGGCAAGTCTCCTGATGACCTGGTTTTGTGGCTTGCTCATCTTCATCGATGACTACTTCAACAGCCTTGCAGTAGGGACTGTCATGCGCCCCATCACCGACAAGAACGGTGTTGCCCGCGCAAAGCTCGCCTACATCCTCGACTCCACTGCAGCACCGGTGTGTATCCTGGTACCCATCTCCAGCTGGGTAATCACCGTCATGTCCATCGTAAAGGGTTCCGAAGGCTTCTCGTCCCTTGGCATCAGTGAGTTCAGCTTCTTCATGCGCTCGGTCCCCTATAACCTCTATGCACTGCTGACCCTGTTCATGGTGCTCTACCTCATCCTTACCGGACGCAACTACGGCCCTATGGCCAAGAGCATCGCCTATGCCAAGGAGACCGGCAAACTCTATAACGAGGCGTACGGCCCTGCCCCTGGCGAGATTGATGATGGTGGCGCGGCTAATGCTGAGAAGGCGGTGCCCCTTGATATGCTGCTGCCCATCCTGGTCCTCATCGTCTCTGCTGTTGTCCTATTCCCAATGACCACCTACCTTGGTGCCATCGACGGCGAAGGCATTCCCACCCTGGGCGCTGCTATGGCTTCCATGAGCCTTGGTGATGCTTTCAACAACACTGATGCCTCCATGGCTCTCTTCTATGCAGTCATCTTCACCCTGTCCATCTCTTCTGTCTACTATATCGCCCGTAGGCTCTTCACCATCAAGGGTGCCAGTGAAGCGATCGGTGAAGGAATCAAGAGCATGGTCCCCGCCCTCATCATCCTTACCATGGCCTGGACCATCGGAACGGTCATCAAGAGCAGCCCGGAAGATGGCGGCCTTGGTCTTGCGGCTTTCCTCAGTGAAGCGGTTGTCGGAGGTGGTTTCCCCATCGCCCTCATCCCTGTCATTGCCTTTGCCCTCTCTGCCCTGATCTCCTTCTCCACCGGTACCTCATGGGGCACATTTGCCATCATGATCCCTCTGGTGATGCCCATTGCAGTTGGACTTGCCCAGGCCAAGGGCCTTGAGGGTTCCGCCCTGCTCAATGCAGCGATGATCAGCGTAAGTGCAGTGCTCGGCGGTGCGGTCTTCGGAGACCACGCATCCCCCATCAGCGACACGACCATCCTCTCCTCTACCGGAGCCGGATGTCCCCACCTTGAGCACGTTGCAACCCAGATGCCCTATGCGGTGACCGTAGCGGTGTGTGCCCTGATTGGATTTGTCTTTGGCGGCCTGTTCCTGAACGTCCTGGTTGCCTGGATAGCCACCCTTGCGATGTTTGCCGTTGCAATGATCGTCCTTCCCCGCCTGTATGCAAAATAACTGATACCCGCATCCTTGTCTGTGGCCCTCCTTTTTGGAGGGTCATTTTTCTATTTGCTATACAAAGCGAAGAATCGTATACTCTTACATGGAGGCCCGTATGAATATTGTCAAGATCAAGGCAGAAGTGAAAGAGTACGATTGGGGAAATGCAACCTTCATACCTACACTTCTCGGCCAAAAGCCCGATGGAAATCCCAAGGCGGAGCTCTGGATGGGGACCCATCCAAGCGGAGAATCCCTCATTGAAGGCACCGGCCAGAAACTATCCGACCTTCTCCTCATGGATCCCCTGCACTGGTTCGGGCAGGACCATTTGGACTGGTTCGGTCCAGAGCTGCCCCTTCTCTTAAAGGTCCTTGCCATTGACCGCCCCCTCTCCATCCAGTGTCACCCCTCAGAGTTCCAGGCACGGGAGGGTTGGGAGGGTGAAAACGCCTTTCGCCAGAGATTTCCCAAGGAGCTGTGGAACTATAAGGATCCCAACAGGAAGGCTGAGGTCATATACGCCCTCACCCCCCTTACTGCAATGTGTGCCTTCCGCCCCCTGGAGAAGATTCTTCCCACACTGAAAGGGCTCATTCCTGTCGGGTATGCCAAGAACTTCTCTGATCTGGATGAGACTTCCGATCATCCTGATGAGGAGCTTGCTCTCCTGTTCAAGACCCTCTACACCCTGAAGAAGGAAGATCTTCGTCCCCTTATTGGGGAGTACATCGCCTCTTTGCGTGAAAGGGAGGACCTCCCATTCTCCTCGTCTGACGGTCTCTTCCTGGAGAGCAAGGGCATCGCCCTTACCTGCTATGAGATGTACCCCGAGGACCCCGGTCTCTTCTGCCCCTTCTTGCTCAACGTCAAGCATCTCAAGGAGGGCGAGGCGCTCTACCTTGAGCCCAGGACCCTGCACGCCTATGTGCTGGGCAATGGGATAGAGCTGATGAGCTCCTCGGACAATGTCCTGCGCGGAGGCCTGACCAACAAGAAGGTCGATGTGCATGAGTTGCTGAAGGTCCTGGAGATCAGGGGCAAGGAGGTGGAGCCTGTCCTGACGCTGGTGGGCAAGTCGGGACGCAAGCACCTGCTCACCCCAACCGAGGAGTTTCACCTGATGGTCTGCCCCACAGGCTCCTACCGCATCAATGACCGAAAAAGCATCGAGCTGCTGTTTTGTACCGAAGGGGAGGCGACCTTTACAAACGGAGGCGACAAGACCGTCATAGCCAAGGGAGAGTGCTATGTGGTGGCCTCCGCCTTGAAGGAGTACCAGCTTGAAGTCGAAGGGAACCTCTTCATAGCTGACGTGCCGCGATAGGGCTCCCTTGCCCCCTAAGGTTTTTGTCAGTATCTTTAGACACGTGTAAGGGTGTCAAAGTATGAAAAAAGGTTCTCCGAGTCTCCTGTCCCTCATTGCACGGTATGCCGCTTTGGCTGCCGTCATCGTCCTTGTCCTGATAGCCGTGGACATGTTCCTCGGCAATCAGGATAAGATTGTCTACTCCCCGCCAAAGCCCCTGGTCGTCGTCGAACGCCCGGGGAAGGGAAGGGTCTCCAGAAGGGCTCTCTTCCCCTCCTATGTCCAGGTGCGCGATATGGTCCCTGTCATCCCTCTGGTCGGAGGGAGGGTGGAGACCTTTCCCGTCGAGGTGGCTCAGCTTCTGCAGAAAGGAGAGGTGGTGGCTACCATCGACAGCAAACCCTTTATGGAACAGGCAAAGCAGGCAGAGGCTGCCTTCCTTGCCAGTGAAAGCACCTTTGTAAGGGTAGCTTCCCTGTACCAGAACAACGCGACCACCGCCCAGAGCTATGATCAGGCCAAGGCCCAGCGTGATGCCGCCCTGGCCCAGTACGAGCTTGCCAAGCTGCAGCTCGGGCATGCTGTTGTCACCGCTCCTGTGACCGGGACTCTCCTGATGAAGAACTCTTCGGTGGGCTCTCTTGCCGGGGGCCAGCAGCCCTTGGCCCTCATGGCGGACCTCTCATCGCTTGTTGTCAGGGCTGAGGTCCCTGAAAGCTACTATCAGACCTTTTGGAACAACCTCGATGGATTGCGCATCGAAGTGAGCAGCCCCAGGTGGGGTTCCCCCATTGGGGCGACCTTGCTCTCGGTCGACCCCTTCATCCAAAGTGAATCAAAGACCTTCGTCGTGGAGGCTCTCCTGGACAATGGAGAGAGCCTTGTTAGGCCCGGTATGGCTGTGGATGTCAGCATAACGTACGAAGAGCAGGAGGATGTCCATCGCATGGGACAGTCAGTTCGCAAAAGTGATGGCTCGTGGTACATCTATCATCCTGATACCCGTCGGGTAGAATATGTGCAGCTCCCTGTTGCGTTGGAAGACGAGGAATTCTTCAAGGTCCCAGATGCGTACCAGGAGAGTCTTTTCGTCATCGATGGCCAGCACGTCGTGTTTGACAACCAAGAGGTCCGCCTTGGCGGAGAGAGCCTGTGAAGGTATCACGTCAGGCTATCCGCCACCCTGTCATCATCGGGATGCTGCTCATCGTGCTCATGGCCTTCGGCTTCTACAGCTTTACCGGGCAGAACATCGAGTTCATGAGCGACATCAACTTGCCCTCCATCCTGGTCCTCTCCATCTATCCCGGAGCAGGGGCTGAGGATGTGGAGCAGGAGGTCACAAGCATCCTTGAGGATGAGTTTGTGACCCTGCCTAACTATAAGTCCATGGACTCCGTCTCCAGCAATTCAATGAGCATGATCACCATCTACTACCAGGATGGGGCCGACCCCTACGACCAGCTTGAGGAGGTGCGCTACAGGATAGCGACCTTGCTCTCCGAGCTCCCCAAGAACCTGCAAGGGGAGCCCATAGCCCTGGTAGGGGGGGCTACAATGCTTCCCATCCTTACCTTCTCCCTCTCCGGAGGAAAGGACATAGGAAGGGTCACTTCCTATGTCCAGGGCGAACTGCTCCCTGCCATCAACCAGATCAAGGGGGTGGCGGAGGTCACCATCCATGGAGGTCAGGAGCTTGAGGCATTTGTCCAGCTCCGTCTGGACGACCTCTCTGCAAAAGAGATAAGCGTGACGCAGGTCTTCACCCTGATCGACTATGCGAACAGCCGCATGCCCCTGGGCTCGGCAGAGTACCGGGGGAAAACCCTCGACCTCAGATATGGGGGCTCCTTCACCTCCTTGGAGGACCTCAAGGGCGTTGCTGTCGGGTTCACCCCCTCAGGCACTCCCATAAGGCTTGAGGATGTAGCCACCGTCTCCTTGCAGTACCCCAAGCAGACCTATGCGGTGCAAAGTGACGAGGAGCCGCTTATCGTAGCCAATGTGACCAAACGAACCGATGGGAATATTGTGAGGATAAACAAGGCCATCAGGGCTTTGCTTCTGGAGGAGGAAGAGAAGAGTGGGGGAGCCCTCAGCTTCTCCATCATAGGGGACGACAGCAGGACAACGATGGCATCGCTGTATACAGTCATCAGAAGTGGGTTGGCCGGCATCATCATGGCCATCCTGGTCATTGTCCTTTTTCTGGGGGATACCCGATCAACCTTGATAATCGGCTTCTCCATACCGCTGTCGCTGCTCTTCGCCTTCATCGGCATGCGCCTGATGGGCATCACCGTCAACCTGATGAGCCTCTCTGGTCTGGTCGCCGCCTTGGGCATGGTGGTCGATGGCTCGATAGTGATGCTGGAGCAGATATACCGATACTATAGGACAGGGGAGCTCACCGTCACCCAGAGCATCGACAGGGCAAGTGATGAGGTGGGGCCTCCCATTCTTGCCTCTACGCTGACCACCGTCGTTGTCTTCATCCCCATCTCCATGCTCAGCGGCATCATCGGCATGATATTCAAGGATATCGCCATCACCCTGATCCTCGCCCTGGCAGGCTCCTTTCTGGTTGCAGTGGTATTTGTCCCGTTCTTTGCCAAGCTGCTGTTGCGCCCGACTCCACCCAAACTGAAGGACAGAAGATTCAACCGCATGCTCGCCTCCTTTGAAAAGGGGTATAAGCGTGCCCTGGATTGGAGCCTCTCCCACAGTGCATTCATCCTGGTCATCTGCATCGCCGTCCTGGCCATGTCCGCCTTCACCATAACCAAGCTGGGCTTTACCTTTCTGCCATCAACCGACAACAGCGACTTCTATGTCCACATGGAGTTCCCCCAGGGCTATAGCCTGGAGCAAAGCCGACAAAGAAGTGCCCATGTGGAATCCCTTATACGCTCAGAGGTGAGCGAGTTGCAGGATGTGATAACCTACGCAGGGATGAGTGATACCGTCTTCACCGTAGGCAGTGCCAACGTGGCATACTCCAGGGTGGTCCTGGTCCCTGTTGCCGAACGCAAGCGAAGTGTGCATGAGATTATGCTCTCGTTGCAGGCTCTTATCGCCAACGAGGTTCCCGACATCACCGTCCGACTTGAGAATGGAGGCTTTGACAAGCTGTTGGGCTTTGTCACCGGTGGCGGTGGCTATGGCATCACGCTGGTCAGCGAGGACCTGGAGCTCCTCTATCATGAGGCAAGACGAATACAGGAGCACCTGCAGCAGGACAAGGCGGTTGTATCAACGAGGGTTGACACATCCTTCGATGCAAACCAGCTGGTGCTGAAGATGGACCGCTCCAGCCTCAACAGGCTGGGGATAAACAGCTATGAAGCGGCCCTTACCAGCAGGATTCTTGTAGAGGGGATGGAGGTCTCCTCCTTCACCGACAGGCGCGGGGAGCGCTATGCCATCAGGGTGGGCAGTGATGCCACAGACAGGCCCTTCACCACTGATACGCTCAACTCCATCATGCTCCACTCCATGGGGGGTTCTTCCATCCCCCTTTCTGCAGTGGCGAAGCTTGAAGTGCAGCCGACCCTGAGCGAGATCAACCACACCGACCGTGCAAAGACCATCACCATCGGAGCGGCCCTTGTCGATGAGGATACCTCCATGGTGCTGGCTCGGATGAACGAATACCTGGAGGCCGAACCCTTGGCCGACGGGGTGAAGAGCCTCTCCGGAGGGGTGCTCCAACTCATAGAGGAGTCCATCCCCCCTGTCGTCTCCGCCCTCCTGATCGCATGGTTCCTTGTCTACACCGTTATGGTCATCCAGTTTGAGCGTTTCAGACAGCCGGCCATCATCATCGTTTCGATCCCCTTTTGCATCATCGGGGTTGTGTTGGGGCTGCTGGGCTTTGGCTCGACGCTCAGCATCGTCTCCTTGCTTGGAATCATAGCCCTTGGGGGTATCGTGGTGAACAACGGCATCATCCTCATCGACTATGTGAACCTCCTGCGGCGACAGAAAAACGAGGCTGGTGAAAACCATAAAAATGAAAACCCGGAAAATACTAACCTAGGGAATGAAGGACCTCACATGGTGGAGAGTGAAGAGAGCTTGCTGCAAGCGATAACCGAGGGCAGCGCCTCACGTCTCAGGCCCATATTCATGACCACCATCACCACCATGCTGGGGGTCGTCCCTATGGCCCTGGCAGCAGGGGAGGGTGCTGAAATATATGCTCCTTTGGGACAGGCCATAGCCGGTGGGCTCTTCTCCTCAACGCTGATAACGCTTTTCATCATTCCCGTGCTCTACTATCTTACCGAAAGGCGTGTCCTACGCAAGAAGGCCAGACGATCATGAACAAGAGAAGAATTTCACTGCTCATCCTATGTGTGGTAAGCATATCACTGCTATCAGGGGCAACCTTTACCGAAGCTTCCCTCAAGGGTTTGTTGCTCTCCAACAACCTGCAGCTCAAGCGGGCAATAGACGACCAGGACCTCTCGGTCTTGGACCGAAAGGATGCCAAGGCCGGGTATGGGCCGACCATAGAGCTTGAGATCTCAGCGACGTATCTGCAGAATACCACTCTATTCACCATTCAGGAAAATCCTGTGGACCCCACAGTATTTCCTCTTCCACCCACCATGTTCCCTCTAGAATTGAAAGTGGAACCAACGCTCTACAAGTTCGCCCTCACCCTCTCCCAGCCAGTCTGGACCTGGGGCAAGCTCCGCAATGGGGTTGCGATGACTGAGAAGCTGGTGGAGATACGCCAGAGGCAGCGCTTCGCTTTGCAGAAATCCCTGCTTGCAGAGCTGGAGAGCCGCCTCTATGCCCAGCACTATCTTGGCACTATGGAGGAGTTGCTCCGGCAGCAACTCCTCCATGCAGAGGCTATGGTGAGCTTGGTGCGGGAGGCCTTTGCCAATGGGATGGCCCTCCAGGAGGATGTCCTCTCCTCCCAGGTCTTTGCCAGACAGCTCAAGTTGGCCGCCGTGCAGGTCTCCCAGCAAAGGCAGAAGCAGCAATCTTCCATTGGGCGGCTTTGCAATACCGACATTCTTTCCAGTGATCAGATCCTTTGGACCCCTGATGAGGAGCATTTCCGTTCCATGCTCGGATTCGACTTGAAGAGGCTCCAGGCGATGGCTACCGCTAAGAATCAGGAGCAGGTGCGCATAGCCACCCTGATGGGTGAACTTGCCGCACTCTCCACCTCGCTAGCACAGGGGGACCTCTACTGGAAGCCCAATATGGCGATGCAGGTCTCCTTGGAGTATGGGGGGGCGAAGTTCCCCTTCATCGAAGATGGGTGGATGGAGAAGGATGACTATACCTTCAACGTATCGGTTGGTATGAAGACCACCATCTGGGATGGGGGCAGGAAGTTCCATGAGGTGAGGCGCTCCTCCATCAAGGAGGGGCAGGCCGCCCTTGATATTGACCAGGTCTACCAGGGCCTGAAGGCCCAGGTGGAGGAAGCGTATCATGCGATGCACCTGGCCCATGAGAATTTGGAATACCTCCATCTGAAGGAGGCTTCCGCCAAGGCTCAGGAGGCCCAACAGCAAAAGCTCTTTGACAGTGGCTACGGCTCTGAACAGGACCTGCTCAAGGCAAAGCTTGCACTGCTGTCGGTAAGGTTTGAGCAAGAGCAGCAGTGGCTCTCCTATACCGGTGCTTTTGCAGCCCTTAATGCACTTTGTGGGGTAGAGAATCCCCTCCTGTAGTGGTATAGTCTCCTTATGGATAAATTTCTAGAGTTGCTCAAAAAAGAGATGAGGCCCGCCATGGGCTGTACTGAACCTGCTGCCTCGGCCCTTGCCGGTGCCAAAGCCGGCTCCTTGCTGGGGGATGTCCCCGAGCGAGTTGAGGTTGTCACCAGCCGTGACATGGTCAAGAACGCCATGGGTGTCGGCCTTCCCAACTGCACGCTGAAGGGAATTCAGGCCGCCGTTGCACTTGGGGTGTGCGGAGGTGCTGTGGAGAAGGGGTTGAGCATCCTCAGTGAGATAAGTGAGGAGCAGCTTAGGCTTGCTACACAACTGTCGGTCTCCCTTTCCATCAGCACAACTGTCCCTTCACTCTATATCAAGGTTACTGCCTTTGGTGGCGAACACTCAGCCACAGCGATCATCAGCGGAGAACATGACCGCTTCAGCTTCCTGCAAAAGGATGATGAGATTCTGCTCTCCCTTCCTGTGGACAACTGCAGCTCCATCCTGGAGGCCTCTGATGAGGATGTCATCGGCAAGGCGACGCTCTCCGACCTCCTTGCCTATGCTGATTCTGCCCCCCCTGAGGCCATAGGGCTCTGCCTGGATGCCAAGGATGTGAACCTTGCCATAGCAGAGCATGCAATGCGCAACGAGTACGGCCTCTCTGTCGGCAGGATCGCTGCAGAGAGTCTCAACCAGGAGCCCAGGAGCCTCTCTGAAGCCTTCAGCCTCGCCTCTGCACTTGCAGCTGCAGCTAGCGATGCAAGAATGGCCGGCTGTCCGTTGCCGGTCATCATCAACAGTGGAAGCGGAAACCAGGGCATCACGCTGACAGTTCCTCTTGCTGTGGTGGCGTCCTATCTGAAGAAAAGCGATGAGGCCCTGGGCAAGGCCCTGGTGCTCAGCGAGCTGGTGGGCCTCTCCCTCACTGCACGCAAGAACCGCCTCAGTGCCCTGTGCGGAGCCTTTACAGCCGCAATAGGAACAGCGTGCGGCCTGGTCTACCTCCTCGATGGGGACCTTGCAATCATGGACCGTGCCATCAACACAATGATAGGCAACCTTACCGGCATCATCTGTGATGGGGCGAAGATGACCTGTTCCCTGAAGATATACTCCTGCGTAGAGGCTGCCAATCTTGCTTGCAAGCTTGCTTTCCGGGGGTATTCCCCTGGCAATGAGAGTGGCATCGTAGGCAGAAGCAGTGGGGAGAGCATGGATTTTCTCTCCAGGATCAGCTGTGAGGGGATGGAGGAGACTGACAAGACCATCCTTTCCATCATGCTGGGAAAACAGTCATGAACTATGTAGCACTGGATTTCGAGACCGCCAACAGCTATGCCGGGGGAGCGTGTGCCGTCGCCTTGGCCCGCTTTGACCAGGAGGGCAATCTGCTGGACTCCTACTACTCGCTCATCAGGCCCAAACACCCCTATTTTGACCCCGGCATGAGTGCTGTGCACAAGCTCAAGGACGAGGATTGCCTCCTGGCCCCTGAGTTTGATGTATTGTGGCCTGCAATGAGGGATTTCATTGGTCGTGACATCCTTGTCGCCCACAACGCTGTCTTTGACATGGGGGTTCTCAAGGGGTGTTTCGAAGCGTACGACCTGGAAGCAAAGGCGACATCATATTTTTGTACGTACACCATAGCAAAAAAAGTGTGGCCCAAGATGCTCAGCTACAAGCTGACCTATCTATGTGACCACTTCAACATGGAGTACCAGGCCCACTACGCCCTCGATGACGCCATCATGTGTGGCCTTCTATTTGCCAAACAGTGCCTTGGTAGCCTCGATGACTTGCTCACCCTGAGGAGGTTCCTCATCACAAAAGGTATCGAGGCCAAGGTCATTGAGCATCAGCGAACAGAACTCTTTTTCCTATGAAGGGGAAGAGTCCGGTTGCCCAGAAGCCCAATGCGGCATAGCGGGCAAACGACCCTACCGAGTACAGTGATGCCGGGATCAGGGCCTTCAAACCCATGATTCCGATAACCCCAACCATTCCAAGGAAGAAGCGCAACAGCTTTTTCTTTACTGTCGCTTCTACAGAGTAGTTGACCTTTTTTGCCTCAAAGGCGAAGCCCAGGTAGCCTCCTCCTGCAAGAGCAAGGACTTTCATCAGGTCGGTGAAGGCCACCTCGTCAATGCTATGGGTGTTGAGCAGGATGGCCATCCCCAGCCCAAGGACAAATGTTATGGCCCCTACAATGATCGAGAACCTGTAGCGCTTCCCTTTGTCGTCGTAGAGGGCGCTCATCTTGGCTGAGGCTATGAGGGTTATGCCGATACCCAGGACCAACCCCCCGAACACATCGATGGGCCAGTGGACTCCAAGGTAGAGCCTGCTGGTTCCGACAAGCACGATCATGACAGCACACAGGATACTCAGTGCCCGCTTTTTGTAGGCAAAGGCAAGGGCACTGTAAAAGGAGGAGCCTGTAGTGGTGTGTCCTGAGGGGAAGGAGTATCCGGTAGCCGTTGCAAGGCGTTTGCCATCGATGCTTTCCAACACTTGAAAGGGCCTTGGAGCCCTGACTATCGCCTTGAGCGCGCCCATGGACATCACCGAGAACAACAGTGTGGAGCAGATGGTGAAGCCTTTGTTCTTGTCCAGGTTCCACAGGATGTAGAGCATGACGGCGATGACGAAGGTCTGCTCCCCGACCGCCGATGCAACGTTAGCAAATGAGTCCATAAATGGGCTGCTGATGTTCTGAAAGAAAAGCAGGATAGCTTCTTGCATACATTTGACTCCTTACCTAGGAGTATACGCAACTGCGGATGCACTTGCAACTCAGAAAGGATGGGCAACAGGTTCTAGTTTGATGGAGTGACCGCTGTAGTTCGGGGTGAGATCTCCAACGGTGTTGCCCCTGACTGTATCCAGCGTAACAAGCAGGGAGTCTGATACTATCAGGTTTTCAGCTATGCAACCACCGAGTGGGTGGTTGTTGTACGTCCAAGCATTGAAAGGTTTTTGTACAATGCAGGGACCTTGTGTATTTCTGGGATGATTTGTGATGCTGCAGTGTTTGGTACTAAGCCAAACCATCCTTACAGTAGGGAAATAGTAGGAGACCCATTCTGCCATCTGACCATTTCATCTGAAAACACTCTAACACATATTCTACGGGTTGATAAAAATCCAGTTATCGTTCACAAATACGTGATAAACGTTCAAATTTTAATGGAATTATTACATTATAATGGCATGATTGTTCTTTACAATCACAAATCGTTCCGTTAGCCTGTATTCAGAGGGAGACGATGTGAAGTATTCAATTGAAATAGGCAAGATAGTTGAAGGTGCACTTAAGTACGATCAGGTGAAAGTAATAAACTACACCAGACAACTCATAGAGAAGTTGCATAACGATAATGATGATAGGGCGGCAGGCAAGTTTAGCAACTTGCTGTCATCACATGACCAAGGCCGACTATCGGCGATGGACACATCGAGGAACGTACCGGTAGATTCTGAGTCACGGTCATCTTTGGTCGATGTGATCTATCCGAATGACAATACCATTGAGGTGATCCTATCGGAAAGCAATAAGGAAAAAATACAGGCTTTCATCACTAGCTTCAGGCATGCGGACAAGTTGAATGCGCTAGGTCTTGGAGTCTCAAATACGCTGATGGTATATGGTCCTCCAGGGTGTGGAAAGACTAAATGTGCATACCTCATAGCAAAAGAACTTGCATTGCCACTGGTCGTAGCACGCTTGGATAGTCTTATATCCTCATACTTGGGAACAACTGCAAAAAACATACGAAATGTGTTCGAGTTTGCTCAAAGTATGCCTTGTGTGCTGTTTCTTGATGAATTTGATGCGATAGCAAAAGCTCGTGACGATAGCAATGAGTTGGGCGAATTGAAACGGGTAGTGAACAGCCTCTTGCAAAACGTGGATACTATGAGTAGCGATAGTCTGCTTTTAGCTGCAACGAACCATGAGCATCTGCTTGATTCAGCTGTGTGGCGCCGTTTTGATTATAGGGTAGAGATAGAATTACCCGATACCGAAGCGATTTCAAAGATGATTGACCTTTTCTCTCATGGCATTATCAATTTCGATCTCAAGGATAGGCATTTGATGGCTATTGCATTCAGAGGTTTGAGTGGTGCTGACGTAGAAGGGATTGTAAAAAAATCTCTACGCAACGCTTTTATTGCAGGTAAGGAGGTTTCCATTACAGATATCTACAATGAATTCTTTTCATGCAGCAAAATCATCCCTCAAAACTGTAATGATAAAAAAGAGCAAAATATATTCAAAGCAAGCTTCTTGCGTACCTGTGATGCAAAGCTTTTTAGTTATTCGGTTATAGCTACTATCTTAGGCGTTTCAAAGACAGCTGTCTCTAATCTCTGTAAGGAGGATACACCATGAGCAAGAAATATCTGCCCATACAAGTGGTTTACCAAAAAAAGTCCGACACGAGAAGAAATACAGGGGGAGGCGAGACTAAGTTTTTTGGGGAGGTTACTCCTGAGCTTCAAAAGGATATTACCAACAAATTTTCAAGCATTCTAGCATTTTACCAAGATGTTTTCGAAGAGAGCAGCCTTGTGCCGGCTGTTGGCAAAATCACCGTCAAGCAGGAGGCCATTGCCAAATCTCATAAACCCAACGACTTGTGTCGCAAATGCCCAATTATTGGTGGAGAAGGCCTTGACGAGATATACATAAAGCTGACCCAGCAATCCATACAGGAAACCATATCTTTGGTGAATGACCCGCCAACAGAAAAATTCAAGGCCAATCTAACAGCAATTTCTGATATCCAACCTATACAAGCTGAAGAGAAGGTTTCCGAAAGCCTGACTGAAATATCTGCACAAGGAGTATTTGATACTATACAGAAAAAGATCAAAATCAAGCTTTTTGACTTTGGAAATGAATTTGATAATAACCAAATAGAAGCATATGTTATGAAAAAACTAGCCGAACTCAACCTTGCAGAAAATCATGAGCTGATTGCTTATGGTGAATCAATTAAATATATAAAGGTTTCAGTAACTGGTTATGAGGATGTTCAGAGAATTGCCTCTATTAACGGAGTTAGGTCAATAGATTTTTTTCGCAGTTATACACTTCCTAAGGGGTTGGAAATTACCCGTGAGGCTGAAATATACCTACGTGAAGAAGCTTGTGAGAACAATATAGATAGCGATGTCTTTATTGGGATTATTGATGGAGGTATTAGTGAGAAGAATACTTTGTTGGCTCCATATATCGCTGAACGTAGAGTTTACATACCACCAGAGTATCAAAATCATGATCATGCAACTTTTATAGCATCAATAATTCAATATGGAAATGAATTGAATGGGATTCTGCACACTACACCTAAGCATTTTAGATTCAAAGATATTGTAGCCCTGCCTAATGACGATCCTTGGCATGGACCGACAGATAGAATTGAGGAAGAGATGCTTATGGAAATCATAGAGGACACTATGGAAGAATTCTCTGAGACTGTCAAAATATGGAATATTTCTATAGGCATTGCAGATCAGATTTGTCAAGGAACTATGTCAGACCTAGGGATTTTTTTGATTTTATTCAAGATAAGTACAAGGTGCAATTTTTTGTCTCAAGTGGTAATCTTGATAAGCCACCATACAGAAACTGGCCAGCACAGCCTGAAATGGGAGAACGAGATAGAATAATTGCTCCTGCGGATTCTATGAGAGCTGTCACTGTTGGATCGATTGCACTGAAAGATTCTCACTCCTCACTAGTAAAGAAGAATGAGCCTTCTCCCTTTAGCAGGAGGGGCCCAGGTGCTAATTTTAGTATCAAGCCTGATTTGGTAGATTATGGGGGGAATCTTTCTAATTGTCACACTTTCTATGGGTTAGGTGTAAAAGGATTGAACCCTGTGGGAGAAATTGTAGAAAGAGTAGGTACAAGTTATTCAAATCCCAGAATAGTCAATAAATTTGCATCAATTGTAGACGATCTTGTTGAACCGGATCTTTTGCTAGCAAAAGCAATACTAATTCATTCTGCCCGATTGCAATCTCGGGATTTGTTTGATCGTAAGCATGAGAATTTACAATACTATGGGTTTGGGATGCCTGAAACAGATCCAGAGGATATTTTACTTTGCAGTGATGATGAAATCACGCTCGTGTTCAAGCAAAAAATATCACAGGGTACATATTTGGAATTAATCGATTTTCCGTATCCTCGTTCATTGATCAAGGAAGGAAAGTATTATGGAGAGATTGGGATGACTCTGGCCTACACCCCAATTCTGAATGAACAGTTTGGTAATGAATATTGTCAGGTAAACATAGATGCAAGTTTCGGAACATAGGTAGAAATCGAAAACCGGAATACAAAGGGGAGGTACCACTTGAGCGTTCATGGGAAAACAAGTATGAAAAGTCAATGATAGAGAGCGGATTCAAATGGAGTCCCAGTAAGTCGTATTACAGAAAGATACGTAATGGGATTGCTTGTAAAGATGGATGGAAGATTAGATTGGATATGACACCAAGAAATAATCTCAATATTGATTCTCAAGAATTTATTCTCTTGGTGACGATCAGGAACACTCAAGAATCGGAAGGTCTTAAGAGTAATAATATTTACACTGAAGTGGTCCAAGGCTTTAACAAACTGGGTTATGTAGTAAATGATCTAGCGGTAAGGCAGCAAATACGCCAGCGCCAATAACTCAATGCACAGTTGAATGGTAAGTAACCGTCTTGTTTTGTATCTGGAAACAGCATACATGAAAAGTATGGAAATATTCTTCTGTACGGTAAAACCTATACATTTCTACAATTTTTCAACTTTCTTTCTGGGAGTTGTTGACAAAACTACTGCGATATTGTAGTTTGCTACTTGCTACGAGGGCGTAGCGAAGTTGGTTATCGCGACGGCCTGTCACGCCGTAGATCGCGGGTTCGAGTCCCGTCGCTCTCGCTTCTTAGAGACCGCCTTGGAATTCCAAGGCGGTCTCTGTATACTTTGACCATTGATACTTTTTTTGGAGGTGCTATGAGAGTACTGGTAGGCATGAGCGGAGGCATCGATTCCACAGTCGCCGCATATCTGCTCAAGGAGCAGGGACACGAGGTTGTCGGGGTCACCATGACCATCTGGAGCAACCGCTCCGATCTCCCCACCCCAAGGATGACAAACTCCTGCTTTGCCCCTGACAAGAGTGAGGACCTGGAGAAGATCAAGGCCCTCTGTAACCGCCTGGACATTGAGCATAGGACCCTTGAGCTCAGTGACCGGTTCGAGCAGGTGGTGCTGCAGAATTTCACCAATGAATATATGAGTGGCAAGACTCCCAATCCCTGTGTCTGGTGCAACTCCAAGATCAAGTTCGGAGCGATGGTCGACTACGCCAGGGAGAAAGGGCTGCAGTTTGACAAGTTCGCCACCGGCCACTATGCACGCATTGTGGAGAAGGGCGGCAGGTACGCCGTCGCTCGCTCTGTAGACCTGAAGAAGGACCAGTCCTACTTCCTCTACCGCCTGGCACAAGAGCAGCTGGCAACCACGCTCTTCCCCCTTGGCGGGATGCTCAAGGATGAGGTGCGCCTCATAGACGAGCAGCAGGCCTTCCATGCTGTGCACGAGCAGGAGAGCCAGGACTTCTACGGAGGGGACTACACCGACTTGCTTACCGTGAGCAACCAAAAGGGAGACATCGTCGACCTCGAAGGCAATGTCCTTGGAAAGCATGAAGGCATCTGGCACTACACCATAGGACAGCGCAAGGGCCTGGGCATTGCCGCTGAGAAGCCCTTGTATGTCCTGGCCCTCAGAGCCGAAACCAATGAGGTTGTCGTCGGCTTTGTCGAACATACCTACCACAGAACGGTAACAGCGGGCAATCTCATCTGGGGCCTTAGCAATCATCTTGCAGGCGAGGTCGCACTGCAGGCAAAGATACGCTCCACAGGCACCCCTTTGGCTGTCAGGGTGCGCCAGGACGAGGATGGCAGGGTTACCGCCATCTTTGATTCTGAGGTGCAGGCAGCCACCCTTGGGCAGTCGCTGGTCCTCTATGACGGGCCGGTCATACTCTGTGGAGGGATAATCGAGCAGGTGGGGTAAGCTAACGATTGTATAGCTTTGCTATTTTGACTATGCTAGAGCGTACATAGGAGATACATAATGCGAGTAATTATTCAAGACGATTATGAGAATCTGTCCCTTTGGGCGGCGCGGCATATTGCAAACAGGATCCGAGCATACAGACCTACAAAGGCCAACCCCTTTGTCCTCGGACTGCCCACAGGATCATCCCCGTTGGGTACGTATGCAGAGCTTATCAGGCTCAACAAGGAAGGATATATCTCCTTTGAACATGTGGTGACCTTCAACATGGATGAGTATGTAGGCCTCGAGCGCGAGCACGAACAGAGCTACCACACCTTCATGTGGAAGAATTTCTTCAGCCATGTAGACATCAAGGCCGAGAATGTGCACATCCTCGACGGCATGGCAAAAGATCTGGTCGCCGAATGTGAAGCCTACGAAGAGGCGATCGCCTCCTATGGCGGCATCGAGCTCTTCTTGGGTGGCATAGGCTCTGACGGGCATATCGCATTCAACGAGCCCTTCTCAAGCTTGAGCAGCCTGACGCGCATCAAGAGCCTCACGTACGACACCAAGGTGATGAACAGCCGCTTCTTTGACAATGACATCAACAAGGTCCCATCCACAGCCCTGACTGTCGGCATCAAGACGATAACTGACAGTAAGGAGGTGGTCATCCTGGTGAACGGGCATAACAAGGCCGTTGCACTGGAGGCTGCTGTAGAGGGCTCTGTATCGCATCGCTGGACCTGCAGCGCCCTGCAGCTCCATCCCAAGGCTGTGATCGTCTGTGACGAGAAGGCCTGTGGCGAGCTGAAGGTAAGCACGTACAACTACTTCAAGGACATAGAGGGTGAGAACCTTGATGTGAGGAAGATGGTTCACTGAGCTGTGACGAGCTTTTAGCTGGCTGGCCTTGAGAAAGGAATGGCTTGGCTTCATAAACAAAGAGCACCGGTTCGCACTAGTGGTCCGGTGCTCTTTGTTGGTATGGTTGTAGTATCATTAAGGTATGTTTTTGTTTTTACATGTATTGAAAGTGAATAGTAGGTTTTACTCTTCCACCTTCCAGCTTCCAACTTGCCTTGGCCTGTCTCACAGGGCCAGGCTCCTGCTAGAGGCCCAACTCCCTGACTACTTCCATCGCCAGCGCTGGCCTGTCGGTCATGACAGAGTCCACCCCCATCCTGAACAGGCGTTCCATCTCAGGCTTGTCGTTTATGGTCCAGACTTGGATGATCGCATTGCGCTTGTGCATTGCTTTGACAAAGGAGGGGGTAATCACCGTGATTCGCCCCTGTCTCGGGGGGACCTGGAAGATGATCTGCCGACTCTTGTGCAACTTTTTGGGAAGCATCCTCGCCTTTTGCAAAACAAGAAAGTGCCTGACCTCGAGAGAGGAGAGACTTGTCATGATCCTTGGCTCCTTCTTACGTAGCAACTTGAGGTTAAAGAGATGGAAAGATGCTCCCAGCACCCGTCTCTTTGCCTGGTTCTCTTCGAGCACCTTGATGAATGCATCGACGATTGGCTCTCCCCAAGTTTTCAGATCGACATTGAAGCGTTGGGCAGGACACGCTTTGAGTGCCTCGTCCAAGGTGCACAGCTGCACTCCCTTGCCCCTGAAGGGGAAGGTCACCCCCCCATCTGTGGTGAAGGTATAGCCTGCATCAAAGAGCTTGAGCTCCTCAAGGCTATGGTCCTCGATCCTGCCGGTTCCGTTGGTATTGCGGTCGAGGGTCTCGTCATGCCAGATTACCAGGACCCCATCACGGCTCAAGTGGACGTCGGTCTCGATCACATCGACACCCATCCTGTAGGCGCTCAGGAAGGCTTCCAGGGTGTTTTCCGGGAAGTGGGCGCTGTCCCCCCTATGGGCGACTACACGGGGCAGGGGGTCGAAGAAGGATTTATACATCGTCACCGGGCTCCTTGTGCGCTATGATCTTGCCCATTTTTACAAAAACCTTCTCCATCTTCTGAATCTCGCTCTCAGAAAGGGCCGCCCGGACAAAGACATCCCTCAGGAAGCGGTATGTCCACAGCTTCTCATGGCTCTGCTTGAAGTAGCCGATTTCATCCATGGCGGAGGTGGCGGTTGCAGCTGCCTGCTCACACCTTGCCTGCTCGACAGGTACGGCCTCAACCGCCCAGGTCTTGATCTTGTCAAAGAGGTTGTACGTGATGATCTGGACAGCCTGGGAGAGGTTCAGTGAGGGGAAGTCATCGCTGGTAGGGATGCTTACCACAGCCGCACATTGGGCGACCTCCTCGTCAGTGAGGCCATCGGATTCACGGCCGAACACGATGGAGACAAGCCCTTCGCCGGTTTCCTGTACGCGCGTAGCCAGCTGCTGAGGATTCAGCACGCTGTCCTTTCTGAATTTCCCCTGGCGTCGGGTGGAGGCGACAGTGAGAACGCTTCCGGCAAGAGCCTCTTGTAGAGATTCGTACCGCTTTGCACTCTCCCAGACATCCCTTGCATGCAGGGCAAGGGTCCGTACCCGATTCTCATCGTACTCCCTGTCACCTACCAAAACCAGGCGCGTAATGCCCATGGTCTTCATGGCGCGGCATACAGAGCCGACATTGGCACCGTCTTGTGTGCCTACCAGTACGATCTGAATCCTACCCAAATTACTTTTTTGATCCATACTATAGAGTCATAACAGATATTGAAGCTTTTTCCAAGCTGGTCTATAGTTGTTCCATGACAGAAACACCCCAGGCAAACAACCGGTACATTCAGATTTTCCTAGGAATTCTCGTGACCCTTGCAATACTTGCAGTGCTCAAACTCTCCAAGGATGTCACCATTCCCCTCATCTTGTCATTTTTCTGCTTTCTCATATTCAGCCCGCTGGTACGCCGGCTTGACAAACTGCACATCCCCAGGATCTTTTCAGTTACCCTGGTGATGGTGTTGCTTCTCTTCATCTTTGTCGCAGCCGGGTGGTTTGTCATCATGACCGTCGACACCCTGGTCCGCCTCATACCCTTCTATGCCGACAAGGTGGTCTCCTTGGACCGCCTGCTCTCCAGCAAGGTCTCCCAGTTCATCGAGCTGCCCACCGGAAGTTCCTTCCTGTCGCTTCTTCCCGTCAACTGGTCAAATCTGGCCATAACTAGCCTGACGAGCATATCGAACAAGTTCCTTTCGGTGACCAAGCTTGCAATGCTGGTCTTCATTTTCTTCCTGTTCCTCCTCTTGGAGAGGCAGAGCGCCATTCCCAAGCTCCTGGCTGCAGTGCCCCGAAGCAAAGGCCTGAAGGTCGCCGTTCTTTTTGAACGCATCACGCGCCAGGTCTCCAAGTACCTCTTGCTCAAGGGCGTCATCAGTGCGATGACCGGTGTCATGTTCTACCTCACTGCCCTGGTGACCGGGCTCGACCTTCCCATCCTCTGGGGTGTGCTTGCCTTTGTCTTCAACTTCATCCCCTCCATCGGGTCGCTGATCATAACCACCCTTACCATCTTCATGGCACTTATCCAGTTCGCCCCTGTCTGGTCCAATGTAATCTATGTCGGCATCATGACCATCAGCATCCAGACCATACTGGGCAACATCATCGATCCCAAGCTCCAGGGCGGACAGCTTAACCTCTCGCCGTTTGTCATCCTCGTCTCCCTCACCCTATGGGGGTATATCTGGGGAATCCCGGGGATGTTCCTCTCTGTTCCCATCACCAGTGTGCTGCAGATCCTCTGCGCCAACGTCAAATCCCTCAGGCCCATCGCCATCCTCATCAGCAGCGGCAAGAGCTACCAGCGCGAAAGCGAAAAGCAAAATGCCCTTGCCCGATACCTGCGCAAGCAGGACAAGCTCAAGCGGGGCCAGGCCCCTTCGGAGCAGAGCAGGGACCAGGCTGAGGAGAAAGAGGCGAGCAGCACCTACCATAAGGGGGATTTCATCATGCCGGAGAACTTCGGCGAGAAGAAATGACCGACTTTCCCCACCTGACAGATGAGGATGCCCATCACTACGCCAACCATACCTTTGCACAAGATTTGAAAGGCCTTCTGGCCTTCAAGGATCTGGTGCTCACCTTCTATGCCGAGCATGGCCGCCCTTTTGTCTGGAGGGAGACATGCGAGCCCTATCCCATCCTGGTCTCCGAGGTGATGCTGCAGCAGACACAGACCGCCAGGGTGCTGCCCAAGTACGAGGCCTTCCTGCAGAGGTGGCCTTCCTTCTCATCCCTTGCAGAGGCCTCCACCGAAGCTCTGCTCTCCCTATGGAAGGGCCTCGGATACAACAGGCGTGCCCTGAACCTTCGCCGGAGCGCCAGGATGACTGAAGCGTGGGGGTGGACCATTCCCAATGACAGGGCACTGATCGAGTCCCTTCCTGGTGTGGGCAAGGCGACAAGCGCGGCCATCCGCAGCTTCTGCTTTGGGAAGAAGTCAGTCTACCTGGAGACAAATATCCGCCGTGTCCTGCTTACCTGCTTCTATCCAGATGAGGATGAAGTCAAGGACAAGGTACTGGAGCAGCTGCTTGGGGACCTGAGCCTGGTCGTCGATGATATGAAAAGCTGGTATTACGCCCTGATGGACTTCGGGGTCCTGCTCAAGGCCCTCCACCCCAATGCAAACAAGCGCAGTGCCCACTATACCAAGCAGAAGAGGTTCGAGAACTCCAACCGCCAGATACGCGGACAGCTTATCCACCTGCTTACCGATACAGGGGCAAAGCCCCTTGCGATGATCTGTGACCTTCTTTCCCATTTTGAGGACGAGCGCGTGCTCATCTCCCTCGAACAATTGGAGAAGGAGGGCTTTGTCAGGGAAGTGGAGGGTGTCTACAAGATTAACGAGGAGTAGCCTTGCTCCTGTCTGCAAGCAGGTTTCCGCCCATGCCTACCAGCATCAGGATGGCCCCCACCAGGAGGTTGGTGGAGAAGGCGTCGAAGAAGAGGGTGTCGATGGCCAGGCTCATCAGGATCTGGGCCGAAGAGAGCAGCAAGGCTGAGTAGATTGCAGGCACCTTGATGATGACGTACGAAGTGGAGACCACCACAAAGATAGCCAGGATGCCACCGCTGAAAACCAGCAGGGGGGAGACCGAGGGCAGGCTCTGAAAGCCCGCCACCGTCGCCTTCGGTGCTGTGATGAAGTAGAAGAGAAGCCCTGCAACCAAGCCGGTGAGGAAGTTGTGCCTTGAGGCGAAGACCGGGCCCTTGTAGCTGGCGAAGGTGCTGTTGAGCACCATCTGCGTCATGGTCAGGGCCCCTGCCAAAAATCCCAGCATGATGAACCCAAAGACAAAGTCCCCCTCGCCTCCGAGTGCCATGATGATGATGCCGATGGCGCTGATGGCTAGGCTTGCCATCTTCTTGGTGCTGATCTTGCGCTTTTTCATGCCCAGAAAGCCGGTGAGGTCGAAGATCACCGAAAAGAAGCTCTGCCCAAAGACCGTGCTAGCCATCGCCAGAGAAGCTCCGGTATAGACGATGGTGTAGTAGTTGCAGTTGAGGATGACCAGGCCGAACACCCCGTTGAACCAGAGGTAGGGCGGAGCACTCCTGCGCTCTGAGTTGATGCTCCTGTTGTTCTTCCCCACCCAGAGCAGGAGGGAGAGGAAGACCAGCCCTATGATATGGTTGACGATGAGCGAGACGCCCATGGTCACCGCAAGACCCAGCTGGGTATTGGCCACAACCATGACCGAAATGACCATACCTGTGAGAAAATCTAGAAAAAGATAGAGTGTTTGTTGCATGTAGGATATTGTACTGTGTTTGCCCTTGTCATGCCAGTGAATAAATCCCTACAATGCTCGTATGACAGTACAACCGATAGATATGAGCAGAACAGAGGGTCTGCAGGAGATTCTGCTGAGCAAGGCGATGCCCCCGGGCAGCCTGGGCGACTTGGCCCGCCTTGCCATCAGGATCGCCCTCATCACCCCACGGCCCCTTACAAGGCTGACCCTTCTCTTGTTTGCAGGGGACCACGGCATCGTCGCTGAGGGGATAACCCACAGTCCCCAGGAGATAACCGCCCAGCAGTCTCTCAACTTTGCAAAGGGGGGAGGGGCGTGCGGCCTCTTTGCCCGTTGCAACGGTGTGGACCTGAGTGTGGTGGATATGGGAGTGAACCATCGGTTCCTCCCCTCCGATGGGATTGAAGGGTGCAAGCTGGGCTTCGGCACCCGGAACTTCCTTCATGCAAAGGCCATGGATACAGAGCAGTGCACCTCTGCCATGGAGAGGGGAAAGGCCCTTGTCCGTAAGAAAAAACACTCGGGCTTTGATTGCATCGCCTTCGGCGAGATGGGGGTGGGCAACACCTCCAGCGCCAGCGCCATAGCGAGCGCCATCACCGGCCTTCCTGTGCGGAAGGTCACCGGAAAAGGCAGCGGCCTCAGCGATGAGGACCTGGAGCACAAGTGCACCGTGTTGGAGCAGGCCCTCAGCAGGCATAGCACCCGCGATCCTCTGGAAGTGCTCGCTTCCTTTGGCGGCTTTGAGATAGCGGCCATAGCAGGGGCCATCATAGAGGCGGCCTCCCTTGGCATGCCCATCCTGCTGGACGGCTTCATCACCACAGCCGCAGCGCTGGTAAGCTGTGCCTTGGAGCCGGCGTGTCGGCATTACATCATCGCCTGCCATCTCTCCGCCATCGATGGGCATGACCTGCTCTTGGAGTATCTGGGCCTGCCTGCGCCGGTGCTCTCCCTGGGGATGCAACTCGGCGAGGGGACAGGGGCCCTTACTGCCTGGCCGATCATAAGCCAGGC